>ERZ839741.284-NODE-284-length-68828-cov-13.690547_pt1 | contig 68828 bp, 57 predicted proteins | sample MGYA00519880_ERZ839741 | MGnify/ENA primary metagenome ERZ839741 (study PRJEB31850, sample SAMEA3708851) | human gut metagenome | biome: human gut; feature: human-associated habitat; material: faeces | place: China | collected 2014 ...
TCTTCTTTGTAGAAGTCTTGTAAGTTACCTTAACCGGAAATACGCATGGTATTTTGCGTGGAAGTGTTGGAAATACTGGATTTGTAAATAGAGTTTGGGGCAAAATCACTTCTACAAGTAACACGCAAGCAACATACAAGAAGCGATTAAATCTGATTAATGGCTTCGACCAGCGCAGGTACATCCAGATGTGTGTAAATTCGTTCTGTCAGGGACATAGCGCCGGAATGACCGACAATTTTTTTGATGGTAGTCTGATCGACATGTGCTTCGGCGAGCAGGGAAATCGTGGTGTGCCGGCAGCAGTGAGGTGTATGATCGATGTGCAGACGAAACATCAGAGGCTGGAAAACATTGTGGTAATACATATAATAGGTAAAATGCTGGCTGTCCAGAGTATGGATGAGATATTCACAATCAGAACAGTCATGAAGCCAGCGCTGGTAAAAGGGGAGTACTTTGTCAGCAATCGGAACTTTTCGAATGCCGTTTTCGGTTTTGCTGTCAATGACATCAAAATATTGTTCGGACAGATGAACATTTTCTTTTTTCAGATCTAAAAGCTCTGAGACACGGACACCATTGTATATCAGCATGAGGACTGTCTGGCAATAGGGATCGTTTTTGTGTTTCCACAGGAGAGCAATTTCAGAAGTGGAAAAACAGCTTCGTATGATTTTATTAGGATTTCGGTCTTTGTATTTCGAAATATTTACATAGGCAGAATAATCTTTTGAGACAATTTCGTGCTTCATGGCATAAGAATAGAGCTGGTTAAAGAGAACACGGATTTTTTTCAGGGTAGGATAGTTCTTGCCGCTGTGATCAATCACCTGCTGTAAATCATTGAGTCTCAAATTGTGAAATGGCATATCAGCAATGTTTTCACAAGTGGCATAGGCTGCCCGATAGCCTTTGATGTTGGAGTGGGAGATGGTAGGAAACTTTTCTTCGGACCATCGGAGATAAATTTCCCGGAAGGTTAATTTCAGCGTTTCCCCATCGATGGGATAATTGTTGTAACGTGCCAGAATCTGCAGAGCTTCTGATCGGGTAGGAGCGTAGCCCAGAATCTGATAGTGCTGGATGCGCTTTCCAGAGATGTCATTGATGTGCCAGCCCGTAGTGATGCGTGCTGCATAGGGTCTTCTTCTGTTGCCGGAGAGTTTTACGACTCCGCCGTATCCGTTTGGTAATCTCATTTTTCTTCCTTTCGTGTGTAAAAATTTATATTATCGTGTCAATCATACACATTTATTTGTAAAATTTTTAAGTATCACACAAGTAACAAAAAAGAGTTTTTACTTATTATATATATTTTACGTGTTGAAAAAACGAAGGTTTAGGGGTATTATATTCTAGAAAAATTGTTTACTAAGGAGAGAAAACTTTGAGTGAGAATGGATATCGAAATTTAAAAAAGACGAATAAGCTGATGATTCCCGTCATTTTGATGATGGGGTTTGTGCCATTGCTTGTACATATGTATTCCTATAATTCAAATCTGTCGCAGTTTGACTGGTTTCCGGCCAATTCAGATACACAGACAGATTTCTTTTTTGCATGGAAGATGATTGCGATCGTAATCATTGGAGTGGTGATGGCTGCAATTCTGTTGTATCGGCATTATGTGAAGAAAGAGACCCTGCAGTTTGAAAATTCTTTTTATTTTCTGATGGTATACGGACTTTTTGTTCTGATGTCAGCACTTTTTTCAAAGTATAAGCATTGGGTATCCGGTGGAACTTATGAACTTTTTGAGTCTGTGTGGGTAGTTTTTGCGTATATGCTGCTGTGTTATTATGTATATAATTTTGTGAATGAAGAAAAACATGTGGAATGCATTTTGAAAATTTCGGGCATTGGCATGGCTATTGTTACAGTGATCGGCGTATTTCAGTATTTTGGACTGGACTTCTTTCAGTCAAATTTTGGAAAACATTTGATCACAAATCCTGGATGGTGGAAGAATTTAAAAGAGCTGACGTTTAATTTTGTACCGAAAACTTCTTATACGACATTATACAATCCGAACTTTTTATCGTTTTATTTTGGTATGCTCATTGTGCTGGCGGTATGCCTGTTTATTGCGTCAAAAAAGATATGGCATCGGATAGTGCTGGCAGTAGCGGTAGTATGCTGTGCTATCTGCTTGAAAGGAAGCGGCAGTGCGAGTGGATGGATGGCTCTTGCATTGGCAGCAGTGGTACTTATACTTGTGCTTTTGAGCCGGAAGAAAAAAATGTTTGTTGTGGGTGCTGTTGTAGTGGTAATTGGGATTATAGCAGCAATCGTACTTGGAAATACCACCTCAGCAGGTGAAAGTATAAAAAATACAATTGTTGGTACATACCGGATGAGTGACAGATGGGCTCTGAATGGAGTAGAAACCAATACGGATGATGTTGTGCTTGACATTCACGGGAATAAACTGAGTGTTTCTTATACCGTGGGAGAGGATGGAACAACACAGATCAGTTGCAAAGATTCGGATGGAAATGAGTTAAGTCAGACGATAGTGGATGCAGATAACCAGGTGACAACGATGGATGACAGCCGTTTTTCTGGGGTACAGCTGCAACCGGTATCTTTTGGAGATAGCTTGCCCGGAATTTGTGCAACGATTGATGGTGTGCAGTGGAACTTCATAAATACCGATGAGAATGGATATGAGTATCTGAATCCAGCGGGAAAATTGGTGAAGTTTGAGAATCCGAAGGTTTCAAAAGTATTTTTGGATGATGCAATGAGTAATCGAGGACATATCTGGAATAAAACAATTCCGCTTCTAGGAAGGCATGCTTTTATGGGGAGCGGGGCAAATACTTACATGTTTGAAGTGCCACAGAATGATTATATCAGTCAGAACTATGTCTACGGCGCGAACAGCTATGACGTAAAAGCCCATAGCTGGTATCTGCAGCAGTGGGTAGAAACCGGATTACTCGGTACCCTGGCACTCCTGGTATTTCTGTTCTGGTACCTGGTACAGTCGGCACGCATCTATCGCAGAGTGAATTTACACAAGAGTATCAGCTGGGTTGGATTTGGATTATTTGCAGCAGTGCTGGTATATATGTTTGCAGGGATTGCAAATGATTCCAATGTATGTACCGCTCCGGTATTCTGGGGCATGCTTGGCCTGGGACTTGCAGTGAACCGGATGCTGGTTAAGAAAGAAAATCTTTTCGCAAAGGAACCGATTTCTGAGAAAAATGATGTTGTCGTGGAACAGAACGACCTTAAAACGGAAAAAGCAGTGACAACAGAAACTTCTGCAAAGAAGCAGTCCGGAAAGAAACAGTCAAGAAAACAGAGAAAATTAAACAAGTCATGAAAATGAGCACATTATAGGGAGTAAGTTTGGCATGCAACAAATGAAAAACCGGTTTCGGGGGGAAACGGCAAAATATATACGAATCGTATTGTTGGTAATTTACGATATATTGGCAATCTTTCTGGCGGAAATTCTTTCTATCTGGACACGTTTTGATTTCAGTTTAAAGAGTGAGCAGGGAATTCCTTTTTTAGAGACAGCATTGCAATATTTCTGGGTAAATATGATTGTAACCATTGTGATATTTTTTATTATGCATCTGTATAATAGTCTGTGGGAATATGCGAGCGTACAGGAACTATTAAATGTAGTGATTGCGTGTCTGCTCAGTGCTGCAATACAGAGTCTGGGGATGCATATGTTCCAATGGAACATGCCGCGTTCTTATTATATTTTGTATTTTTTCTTTTTGCTGGCACTGGTGTCCGGAAGCCGCTTTGTATACCGGGGACTGCGTATCATACGACACAGTTATCTGGGAGATGCATCCAGACATGCCATTGCTACCATGGTGATTGGAGCAGGAGACAGTGCAAATTTCCTGATAAAAAATATGGAGAATAGTCCGCTGATCCGCAATCGTGTAGTATGTGTGATCGATGCAGACAAGAATAAGATAGGAAGCACCATTCTGGGAGCTCCGATTGTGGGAAATGACAGCAAGATTCCATGGGCAGCAGAAAAATACGAAGTGCAGGAAATTTTTATTGCTATCCCGAATTTGCCGGGAGATCGAAAGAAAAAGATTCTGGAATTGTGTAAAAACACGGGATGTAAAATTAAAATTCTGCCTAGTATGGCGCAGATTGTGAATGACGAGGTAAGCGTCTCAAATTTCCGTGAGGTGGAAATCGAAGATTTACTGGGACGGGAGCCGGTGAAGACAAATCTGGATGAGGTCATGGGATACATTGCTGGAAAGGTTGTACTTGTAACCGGTGGCGGTGGTTCCATCGGAAGTGAACTCTGCCGCCAGATCGCGGCGCATCATCCTTCGCAGCTGGTGATATTTGATATTTATGAAAATACCACGTATGACCTTCAACAGGAACTGAAAAAGAAATTCCCGAATCTGAATCTGGTTGTGCTGATTGGATCTGTGAGAAATACCCATCGTGTGGATACCGTATTTTCGGATTATAAACCGGCGATTGTTTTTCATGCAGCTGCACATAAGCATGTGCCACTCATGGAGGACAGTCCGAATGAGGCAATTAAAAACAATGTATTCGGTACTTATAATGTGGCTATGGCAGCAGGAAGAAACGGAACGGAGCGCATGGTATTGATTTCTACGGATAAAGCCGTAAATCCGACCAATATCATGGGAGCGTCCAAACGTATCTGTGAGATGATTATTCAGGGAATACAGCATCGTTTTCCGAAAACCAATTATGTAGCGGTTCGCTTCGGAAATGTACTGGGAAGTAACGGAAGTGTGATTCCTCTTTTCAAAAAGCAGATCGCAGAGGGCGGACCGGTTACCGTTACCGACAAAAATATTATTCGTTATTTTATGACGATTCCGGAAGCAGTATCACTTGTCTTACAGGCAGGTGCTTACGCAAAGGGCGGAGAAATCTTTGTGCTGGATATGGGAGAGCCGGTAAAGATCGATGATATGGCAAGAAATCTGATCAAGTTATCCGGATTTGAACCGGATGTGGATATCCCGATTGTGTACACAGGGCTTCGACCGGGGGAAAAGATGTTTGAAGAGTGTCTGAAAGAAGAGGAAGGACTTCAGAAAACGGAGAATGATCTGATTTTTATCGGAAAACCGATTGAATTTGACAGGGAAGAGTTTTTTGAACATTTGAAGGATCTGAAGAAGACGGCATATGAAGATGATCCACAGATGAAGCTGGTTGTGAAACGGTTAGTGCCTTCGTATCAGGTGGAAAAAAGCAAATAATTAGAAGTAGAATGGGGAGCAGTCGGAGCGGCTGCTCTCTTTAATTTTACTGCATGCTCTATTCGTAAATGGTATAATAAAGTGTATCGTTTTAAAAGAAGTACAGGGAGGAGAAGGTAAATGATTGATTTATTGCTTGCATTGGTGGATCAGACTTTTGGTGGAACAAATTTGTATATTCCGACAATTTTAATGATGTTAGCAATTGGAATTATCTGCTTCACAAACAAGAATTGGTTACAGATGCCAAGATATATGCTTGGAACAGTTATAAGTGAGATAGCAGGAGTATATTTCTTTTCCGTGCTTAGATTTGGAATGCAGGTATTATGTAGAGAAACGAAGCCGGAAGCTAAAGAATTTTTGAAGAGTCTGTATGGAATCTTGTGTCTGATTCTTGGAATTATGATTATACTGGCGTATCGTTGCATACATATCTATTGGATCATGCGCAGGGAATTGAAAGTAAGCTGCTTGTATGCGCAACCGGAGAATTATGACTATAACTTAATAGAGGCATGGAAGCGTCTGGAAAAATTGCTGCCATCAAAGATGACGAAGAAACAAAAGGAAACCTATGAGCGGTATAAAATGTTTTTGCGGACGCAGATGGGAAGTTTTCATGCAAATGAATTGGAAATGAGAAGACGGGCAGAAGCAGGGGAAAAAGATACAGCGTTCAACCACCTGCTTTACTTTATCCAATATCAGAGAACCGGACATATAGAACAGGCAAATGAACAAATACGGAAGGCAGAGGTATTATGCAATGAAGAAACGGATATCACGATACGAAGTCAGATTCTGATTAACCGTGGAGTGGCCTATGTACTGACTAAAGCCTATAAGGATGCAGAGGATGCTTTTGAGAAAGCGATACTCTTTTGTGAGGAGAACGATTTACAAACGTCAGAATTGTGGACGATTTTGTACTATAATTATGTATTTAATAAGACGCGGTTGCATCAGCATATATCATATGAAGAATGGAAACCAGAACTGGAAATATTAAAAGAACATCTTGACATGAAAAACCCACAGGATTATATTGCTTATCGCTATGTAGAGCTGGAAATGTTACGCCAGACAGGTGCGGAACGTTCCAGACTGGAGAAAAATGTGCAGGATATGCTGACGTGTATTGGGCAAAGAAAAATGCCGGACAGGAATCGTTGTATGTTTGAAGCTTCAGTGGCACATGTCGTATGGTCTTCAAGACTGGATCCTGTTCATGTTTTGCAGGCACTGAATAAAGACAAAGAACTCATAAGGCAGTTGCCTATGCCAGCAAGATACCATTGCTATAAGAACATTCAGTCATTTTTCGAAGATCTGCATGGAGGTATCGTTAAAAAATATGCAGATTTGCGGGAAGACGCAGCGGAATATATGAAGCATCAGTCATTGGATGATTTGGAAAAATTTCGTAAGTCGCTTCCATCTGAGGCTGTATATGAGCGGTGTTTCTGTTTCAAAGAAGAAGCCAGATTGCAGAAAAACCACCCGCAGACCTACCGGTGGGAGAATGTGTTAGAAGAGCTTGAGAACGCAAGTAATCTGTATAAAGAAAATGGATTGGAACTTGAAGAACTCATGTGTAATCTTAACTTGATAGATGAGGCGTGCATTGCCCTTAATGTGGATGCATACGGAAGACCCATATACAAAGACAGGATGAAACATCTCATGGAAGAGGCAGAACAAATCCTGCCAATTCTTCAGGAACATCCAGTTATCAATGAGATTGCCTTACGCATGAGTTACTATGCGTATCGTATGGATGATTATGAAAAATGCAAAAAGTATTATGAAGAATATCGCCGGACAAAGCATCTGGTGTCGATTGAGCAATATGCTCCAGGACTCCATACATATTATATGGTTGTCAGTTTCGCGGTACGTGTGTTGTATGTCATTGATGCAATCAAGGCAATTCCGTCAACAAGTGAGTTCCAGAGAAAAAATGCATCCATCCGAAAGAACATCCAGAATTTTATGTCCGAACCAGCAGAAAAAGAATATGTTATTTTAGGCATGCTCCTTGGTTTTACTGATATCGTTCGGCTAAAGTGGTTAATGTGGAAAAATGCACGGGATGGAAGCACGGAAGCGCATGTCTGGTTTGTGTTTTCAGACATTGGCTTGGAAATAGATATTGCATATAATAATATTGCAGAAGATGCTGAAACAGATAGAACTTTCTTCATAAACAATCAACATCCGTTGGAAAATGGTCTCTCCAGATTTGCCAGTAAGAAAAGTGAACAAGGAAGATTGAGCGTTCCGCTGGTGCAGGAAGAAACATTCGGGCTTGGCAACTTTGTGGAAAGTGAGCAGGCAGAGATGTTGGAAATACGTGATATGATTGAAAAATATTTGCCAGAGGCTTGTCCAACGATTGAGGAACTGAGATGGAGCTATAGGGATGTTATGTTTCCTGTTTCTGTGGATGCTAGTAATAAATGAGGAAATTGGTTATCGCATTGATTTGAAACAATTTGCAGCGGTTTAAGGGGATTTATGTTTTCGAATAAGCCTATGAGTAGATTGGACAGAGAAATTGAATACGACATAGTTCTCCGAAGAGAGGAAAATTAAAATTGGGAGAAATCTGCTATTGTAATTATACAATTGATGTTGATATTAATAGAAAATAGTAGTATTTTGTGGTACAATAAAATATCAATACATCATATATGACAGGAATTTATATAAGAAACAAAGGAAGGAAATGTCATGGTCCATTCAAAAAAACTAGACGAAACTGCAATATGGAAAGAATATGGGAAAAAAGCTAGTGTAGGAAGTGAAAGATGTATATGGGTAAAAGAAGTTTATGAATATGCTGCAAATTATTTGAAGGATGTTCGCAGGACTTTTGAAAATTATACACTGCATGACGAAACACATATCTTAAATGTATTGGATGCCATGGGGGGATTACTGGGAGATCAGAGTAGTAATCTCACTGTAGGTGAACTGGAACTGCTGATTTTAGTTGCAAGTTTGCATGATGTGGGCATGGTTTACACAGATGAGGAACAGAAGGCACAATACGAGGATACAGAGGCATGTAAAAAATTCTTGAGAGAATATTACCCAGAGTTTCTGGGGAGCCCAGCAGAAGATTGGACAGAAGATATGCGGCAGTGGTATCTTCGCAACTTGCATTCTGAACGTGTGGCTGAGGTGCTGCATAATGAGGCATGGAAGGAACTGATCAGTCAGCGCCCAATGGCTGTCGTGCCATTGCAGTGTATTGTATCCGTTTGTGAGGCACATGGTTATAATCTTTCAGATATGGTTGGTAATCATGATTTGGATTACTTAAATGCAAATGATGTCAGTCCACTGTTTTGTGCACTACTGCTACGGTTGGGCGATTTATTGGATTTTGATGATACCAGGGCACCAAAGGTATTGTACAGTTATGTGGAACGTAATGAGAAAAGCAGTGAAGAGTGGAAGAAACATCAGGCTTCTGCAGGCTTTTCTTACCCAACATCTCCAACAACAGAAGCTTTACCATATAAAGCACGCTGTACCAATCCCAGAGTAGAACATGCGGTTCGAAATTTTTTGGACTGGGTTGATGATGAACTGGGAAATTGTGCAAAATTACAGAAGCATTGTCATAATAGTTGGCAACAGAATTTCCCATTTCCAAGATATATCTTACGCAATGAAATCGAATCCGATGGATATATGAGCGGGGATTTCTGCATTACGATGGACCAAACGAAGATTTTAGAATTGCTTACTGGAGAAAACTTATATGATAATCGGGATGTTTTCGTGAGAGAATTACTTCAGAATGCGATCGATGCTACATTACTTCGAGGGAAAATGGATCCTGATTTTACACCGGAAAAGTCCCGTATTGATTTCTGGGAGTGGAATGACAAGGACGGAAACATCTGGTTTCGTATTGATGATGAGGGAACCGGAATGACCATGGGAATGCTTCAAAGATATTTCCTGAAAGTGGGAAATTCGTATTATTCTTCCAAGGAAATCGAAAGAGACTTAAGAGATCACCATCAAACAGAAAAGTATCATGGTATCAGTCGCTTTGGAATCGGTTTTCTGTCATGTTTCCTTAATGGTGATTACGTGGAGGTGTCGACTCTTTATTTTGACTCCGATAAAAACCGTCGAGAGGAGGAGACAACAAACTCGAATATGAACAAACATTATGGATTGCGATTGCAGGTAACGGGGCTTAGTGGATATTATACGTTGTTGAATCAATCACAGAACCACTTCTCAAATGAGTCAATGCCGAAACCGGATGATTCTGTCACAGAGGCTTCCTATCAGCAGGAAAGAAACGGATATCGGAAGAATGCCGGAACCTCGATTGCGATACGTTTGAATCCGGGGGAACTAGGAACTTTAAATTTGAAGAGTACAGTGGAAAAATATCTGTGTGGCTCCCGGATGCCGGTGTATTATAATAATGAGAGGATTGGGCAAACCTATGAAGAAATAATGGACGCAGCTCATGCTGTAGAGGGGGAGAAAGTTTATGAACTGACAGATGAAATGAAAAAGCAGTTTGATCAGGTGTTTCCAGAGGTTTGTGGGCAGTATCCGAAAATTGCAATGACAACCATTCCTTTAGATACAAAGGAGGAGGATGATGTGTTGCAAGGCGTATCTGGTGTACTTGTAAAATATATTTTGCAATTTAGAAAAACTCCCTGCTGGCGGGTGAAAGATTTAACATATCAAATTGGAGGATATGTCGAAAAAAAAGATAATTCGCTTCAAATGCTGTTATATAGTAGATGTATGGAAAGTCGTATGAGTCATGTTTACTCCTGGAAGTCGTTAAGAGAGAGCTATGAAACAAAAGCGGTAGAGGCGCTTATAGACGTATTTGAAAAATGTGATGCTTGTCCGTCGGAAGAACAATTGGGAGAGACATGGAGTCCGTTTCAGTCATCTATTAGTGTATTTGAAATTTGGGAAAGCTATCATGATTACATACAATGTCGACAAATGAATGTTTTACTTGAAAAATGTGGATGCCCAGATATTATCTGGCAGAAATCAGGTTTTCGAGACGAATTGATTAAGTGTGCATATCAAGGTGTTTATGTGGGAAAGATGACTGAGATACATCATCCAAATTATTCCTGTATGGGAATATTTTTTTTGGAAGATAAGTGGCAGCCGGTGACGCAGGCAAGTCGTGTTAGAATAGTACAACTTCCGATAGAAGTAGGATTGTATATTTGTGGCGTTGTAAATAAATATAAGATGCCAAATCTTATGCAAGGACCATATGTATGGATGGGATCTGTTATAAATTTTACGAGAAAGGACTGGAAAAAGGTCGAAAATCTGCCATTGCAACAATGGATGGAAAGTAGTATGAAGGACTATTTTGATGAAAGAGTTGATTTCTTGAAAGAAGCTGACCTGTCAAAAAAGTATACAGCTAATGTTTATACACGCAATAATTATGGTGGTATGGCTTTGATGAATCTGTATCAGGATTTATGCTTACAAGAACATAATCAGATGGAAATTAATTATGAAAAAGGGCAATCTATTTTGCTCTTCGAAAAAGAAAAAAATGAATCGGATGAAATACTAGATCTTTTTCCACCGATGAGATTCTGTAAAGCTGCAAATGACAAGAGTAGGAGATATCTTTGCAGTGCAGAGCCGAACGATCGGAAAGGAATTACTCTGGATCATCCTTTTATGATCTGGCTCATGAAGAATGCTATTTTAATGAATAAATATTATCAAAGACAGTTTAGACAGATCATAGACTGCCTTCGTTTCAAATTGGCAAGAGATACTATCTCTGAAATAAATGCCATTCGCCAGCAACTGATCAGCTTGCCCGAACATCATGGAGTGGATGTATATAACTTTCCACAACTTAGCAGGGATGATTTCTGGTATATGCAAGATGATGAGAGATCCATATAGATGGAATATTTTCTGGTACTAGAGAAAAGCCTGGGGTGTGATTCGTTGAATCACGCCCCATAAATAGTTTTGCATCTATTTAAAATAAGAAATTTTCGTTTGTTCGGTAAGAAACGATAAAGTCAACTAAAAGCCATGAAAATGAAAAAAGATAGATGAAAACGGAAAAAAGTAGATATATATGCACATATATGCTATAATAAATTGGTTTAGGGAAATGAACATAACATAGTTATGAACAGAAGGAGAGTTGCAATGGCACACAAGAAGCTTTGTAAGACCCTTAAAATATTAGCAGGAGCGGCGGGGATTGCATTTGTTGGAATGCAGCTTGTCGCAAAAAAGAAAAAGGCTGACTATACATACAAGAATGAACCGGCAGAACAGAATCCGTTTGAAGGCAAGAAGGTTGTTTTTGTAAAAAATGACAATGATGCTGAAAATGCAGATGGAGTCAGAGGACATTTGGAAGAGTCAGGTGTGGCTTTCACAAAGGAATCATTATATAGTAAATATGCCAAGAGGGCATTAGATGTAGGTCTTTCGTTTGGAGGATTACTTGTTCTGTCCCCGGTATATGCAGCTATTGCACTTGCGATTAAAATTGAGGATCCGGGACCTGTACTTTTCACTCAGAAACGGTTAGGAAAAAACAAGGAGTATTTCAAATTACATAAATTCAGAAGCATGAAAGTATCTACCCCTCATGATGTGCCAACACATCAGTTGGACAATCCGGATCAGTACATAACCAAGGTTGGTAAATTTATTCGTGCGCATAGTTTAGATGAATTACCGCAGATCTGGGATATTTTTGTGGGAAATATGAGTATCATCGGACCGAGACCGGGATTATGGAATCAGGATCTGCTTACTGCAGAGAGAGAGAAGTATGGTGCGAATGATGTGAAACCAGGATTGACCGGGTGGGCACAGATTAACGGAAGAGACGAACTGGAGATCCCGGTAAAAGCGAAACTGGACGGCGAATATGTGCAGAAACAGTCATTTTTATTTGATCTGAAATGTTTCTTAGGAACCATTTCTAAGGTTTCCCATGATGATAGTGTTGTTGAGGGTGGAACCGGAGAAATGAAAAAAAATAGTTATAATTATTCAGAAGGAAAAACAGACGAAGAACTGATTGGAAATATTGGATTTGGTGAGACGGTAGAGGTGGATTTCGACACAAAGAAGAAAGTGCTGATTACCGGAGCTGGATCGTATATTGGACAGTCGTTTATAGAATATGCACAGAAGCATTATCATGACAATTTCGAAATTGAAGAACTGGATTTGAAAGATGAATCATGGAAAGAAAAAGATTTTTCTAACTATGATATTATCTATCATGTGGCTGGCATTGCGCATGCGGATGTTGGAAACGTTTCGGAAGAAACAAAGAGAAAATATTATGAGGTAAATACCGGATTAGCTGTTGCAGTAGCGGAAAAAGCAAAACGAGAAGGGGTAAAGATATTTATCTTTATGTCTTCTATGATTGTTTATGGAGAATCTGCACCATATGGAGAGAAAAAAGTGATTAATGCTACAACAGTTCCACAGCCGGCAAACTTTTATGGTGATAGTAAGCTGCAGGCTGATGTGGCAGTTCGAGAATTAGCGGATGATACTTATAAAGTCATTGTTTTACGTCCGCCGATGATCTATGGAAAAGACAGCAAAGGAAACTATCGTACTTTAGCTAAACTTGCAAAGAAATTACCGATATTCCCAGATGTAGATAATGAGAGAAGCATGCTTTATATCGAGAATTTGTGCGAGTTCTTATGTCAGATCATGTTGCTTAAACCATATCATAGAAATTCGGTTGTATTGTTGCCTCAAAATGGAGAGTGGACAAAAACGTCAGACATGGTAAAAGAGATTGCAAAGGCAAGTGGAAAAAAGATAGTAGAGTTAAAATGTCTTGCGCCAGCGGTCAAGATTGGTAGTAAGATGACGTGCAAAATAGGTGGGCTTGTTAATAAGGCATTTGGAAATAATTGTTATATGTTCGCTGTATCTAACTATAATGGGATTAAATATCAAAATATAAGTATGAAACAGAGCGTTATGGAGATGAATTCATAGTAGTATGAAGAAGAAAGTTTTATTTTTAGTTAATCATGATGTCGTAATTTACAATTTTCGCTTGGAATTAGTAGAAAAACTTATTGAAGAAGGTTATGATGTCTATATATCATCGCCGTATGGCGAACGGATAGACGATCTCATTAAATTAGGTTGTCATTATTATGAAATTGTTATTGATCGTCATGGAATGAATCCATTAAAGGAAACAAAATTATTGAATGATTATTGCAAGTTGATCAAAGTGATTCAACCAGATATTATATTAGGATATACTATCAAGCCTAATATATATGGTGCAATAGCCGCACAAAGAAAAAATATTTCATTTGTAGCAAACATAACAGGATTAGGAACTGCTGTTGAAAATGCAGGATTAAAACAAAAGATCTTGATTCAGTTGTATAAGTTGGCATTTCGAAAGGTGCAAAGAGTATTTTTTCAAAATGAAGAAAACAGAAAATTTTTTGTTGATAATGGGATTGCAATAGGAAAACATGCACTATTGCCAGGCTCAGGAGTAAATTTGAAGAGATTTCCTTTATTAAAATATCCAGAAGATGATAAGATAATACGTTTTGCTTTTATTTCACGTATTATGAAGGAAAAGGGAATTGATCAATATCTTGAGGCTGCTAAGAAAATAAAAGAAAAATATCCAAACACAGAATTTCACATTTGTGGGTTTTGTGAGAAAGAGTATGAGGGGCAACTTGAAGAACTGAATAATAATGGAACTGTGATATATCATGGAATGATACGGAATGTGTCAGATTTTTTGACCAATATACATTGTGTAGTTCATCCGACCTATTATCCAGAAGGGATAAGTAATGTTTTGCTGGAGGCATGTGCTTCCGGAAGACCGATTATTACTACAGACAGATCCGGGTGTAAGGAAGTTGTAGATGATGGTGTGAATGGGTATATGATCCTGCAGAAGGATAGTGACGCCTTAATAGTGGCAATTAAAAAATTTATACATCTTTCAGAAGATGAAAAAAGAAGCATGGGTGTCGAAGGAAGATATAAAGTAGAGCAACAGTTTGATCGACAGATTGTTGTTGATGCATATATGAAAGAGATTGGAAGTTATGAATAAGTATATCCGAATGATGATTGAAGTTCCAACCGGAATTCTAAAAATGAGCATGATAAAGCTATTCCATGGAACAAGTGTAAAATTGTCGCTTATAAGTGCTATATCTCCAAGTGCTGAGATTACAGTTGACAGGAAGGCAAAAGTGTCTATAGGTTCGCAATTTCGACAGCGAAGTGGCAGTCATATAAGAATTAGAAATGGTGCAGAATTAAAAATTGGAAATAATGTTTCTGTGAATCATGGCTGTATGATAGTAAGTCATGAAAATATTACGATTGGAAATGATGTACAGTTTTCCCCTAATGTTATGATATACGATCACGATCACGATTATAGTGTTGATGGAGGCGTTAAATCTATGAAGTATAAGTGCGCACCGATTAGTATAGGAAACAATGTTTGGATAGGAGCGAATTCAATAATTCTTCGAGGATCTTCGATTGGAGATGGAGTTGTGATTGGTGCTGGAAGTGTCGTAAAAGGAAGTGTTCCGGCGGAAACAATATATATACAAAAAGGAAGAATAGAATTGCGTCAGGTAAAGGAATAAATGGTAGTGCGAATTATACATATGATTGGGTCACTAGATATTGGTGGTTCACAAACCATGATTATGAATATATATAGAAAGATTGACAGGAATAGGATTCAATTTGATTTTATAGTAGATCATTCAGATCAGCTATATTTTAAGGAAGAAATTGAAAAACTTGGCGGAAGAGTTTTTGTAATGCCGAGATTTAATGGGAAAAATATTTTTCAAGTTCAAAAAGCTTGGAATTGTTTTTTTGATGCACATCCAGAATATCATGTGTTGCATTCTCATGTAAGGAGTTATGCATCTATTTATTTCCCGATTGCAAAGAAACATGATATAAAAACAATTGTGCATAGTCATAGTACTTCCAATGGTTCGGGCATAAAGTCGGTTGCTAAAATTATATTACAGTATCCATTGAGATATGAAGCAGATTATTTCTTTGGTTGTTCTCTAAAAGCTGGAGAATGGTTATTTGGTAAAAAAATTGTACAAAGTGATAGGTATTTCACAATTAAAAATGCTATAGATACACAAAAATATTTTTTTAATAGAAAACAACGTAGCATATTAAGAAATCAACTTAGGATTGAAGAAGATGTAACAGTATTCATACATGTAGGGCGGTTGCATGAAGCAAAGAACCATATATTTTTGTTGCATGTGTTTGCAATGCTGATAAAAGAAATACCGAATTCCATGTTATTGCTCGTAGGGGATGGAGAGTTATCATCGGAAATAGAAAAACAAATTGAACAATTAAATTTAAAATCATATGTTAAAATGTTAGGGGCAAGAACTGACATCCCAGACATATTGAACGCGGCAGATGTTTTCTTGTTTCCATCAAAATGGGAAGGGCTTCCTGTAACAGTTGTTGAAGCACAGGCATCAGGTCTTCCCTGTTTGGTTTCTGATAAAATTACAAAAGAGGTAGGAATATCAGAACTGGTGAAGTTTCTTCCTATTGACAAAGGAACACAGGTGTGGATTGACGCAATTAAAGAAACTGATTTGACTAGAAAGAATGTTATAGATAAAATTATTCAAGCGGGATTTGATATAAAGAAATCTGTTGAATGGCTAACAAAGTTTTATGAGGAAATAAATGGGTAAATATATATTACGATTAGACGATGCGGCAGAAAGAATGGATATTGTAAAATGGAATAGAATGGAAGTATTGTTAGATAAGTATAATATTAAACCATTGGTAGGTGTAATTCCAAAGTGTCAAGATGCTATGATGGACGAATATCCAATTGATTCATCGTTTTGGAATAAAGTAAATAAATGGGAAAATAAGGGGTGGATTATAGCACTTCATGGTTATAATCATGTATATAGCACGAATGAGGGTGGTATTAATCCAGTGAATAAGAGATCTGAATTTGCGGGGATATCATTGGAACAACAAAAGGAAAAGATTCGTAGTGGGGTAAAAATATTTCGGGAAAATGGACATGACCCACAAGTTTTTTTTGCACCATCGCATACTTTTGATGAAAATACAATAAAAGCGTTAAAAGAAGAGAGTAATATTAGATTTATTTCTGATACTATAGCGAATAGGACTTATCAAAAATATGGTATGACATTTGTACCACAACAGTCTGGGAGAGTAAGAAAGTTACCATTTTATTTGATTACTTTTTGCTATCATCCAAATGTAATGAAAGAACAAGATTTTTTTGTGTTGGAAAGGTTTATAAAACAAAATAATAATAATTTTATAAAGTTTCCAATAAAACAAAGTGAAAGAAAGATGTCAGTGTATGATAGATTTCTTGAAAAAATATATTTTGCAAGGAGAAATTAGTTGAACAGAAAGATATTATTTTATATTAATACAATTGTGCGTAATGGGGCTGAAAGGGTTATGACTAATTTAGCCAATCAATGTGTTACAGAAGGCTATGAAGTCGTTTTTGTTACATCATATTCGGTGCTAAATGAGTATAAATTAGAAAAATCTATTCATAGATTTAATTTGGAAAGTAAAGAAGCGAAGCAGTCTTTTATTAAGAGGAATTATTTACGTGTTTTAAAATTGCGAAAAATATGTAAAGAAGAGAAGCCTGATATACTTATTTCTTTTATGGCAGAACCGAATTTTAGATCCATTTTGGCAACCTTGGGGTTGAAAACAAAAGTTATCATTTCTGTTCGCAATGATCCGAATGTAGAGTATAGAGGAAAATTGTTTAAATTAATGGGGAAAATCCTTCTACCATTAGCAGATGGATGCGTATTTCAAACGCATGATGCAAAAAAATGGTTTCCCCAAAAGTTACAGAGTAAAAGTACAATTATTGTAAATGCGGTAAAAGATGAATTTTATGATGTAAAACGAAATCCACAAAAACATTTAATGATTTCATGCGGAAGATTAGAAAAACAAAAGAATTATCCTTTGCTGATAGATGCATTTGGTGAAGTTACAAAAAGATTTCCTGATGCCATGTTATATATATATGGGACTGGTTCTTGCATGAGTGAAATACAGAAAAAAATTACAGACATGGGATTGAAGAATTCAGTAATATTAAAAGGACAGACGGATAATGTACCAGAAGCATTGGCTGAGGCGGATGTATTCTTGATGACATCTGATTATGAAGGAATGCCTAACGCGTTGTTGGAAGCGTCGGTTGTGGGAGTTCCATGTATAGCAACAGACTGCCCGTGTGGTGGTGTAAAAATGATTCTTACGGACAAAGAGAATGGATTACTAGTCCCGGTGGGCGATAAAAAAAGTTTGGTAAAAGCTATAATATATCTTATAGATAATGAAGAGGAAAAGAAAAAGTATTCTCAATCGAGCAAAAACAGAGCAAGACAATATCAATCAGATATTGTACTTAATGAGTGGATTGATTATATTAAGAGTATAGCAGGATAAAATGAAAGTATATTTACTTATTTATTTAGTAACAATTATATTATGCATAATAGAAACAAATTTAGAGTATGTAACAATTGGAGTTAGAAAAATTTCAACTTCTGTTTTTTCCACAATTATTATATACCCATATATATTATTGTTAGGGGTTTTGCGCTCAGAAGTATTGGGAGTTGACACTTTGAATTACAAAAATAACTATTGGGATGTCTACAAAAATCTGGATTTATTAAATGCTATAAAATATGATTCAGATGTAGGATATGGGCTTATGAATTGGGGAATATCCAGGTTTACATCTGATTTTTGGGTGTTTAGAGCAATTTTGTTTGCTATTACATTTTCAATTATAAGTGTTTGGATATGGAAATATTCAAAAAATGTTGCACTTAGTTATTTTATTTTTATTGCATTAGGGTTTATAGGATTTGATTTTACGATTTTAAGACAAGCGCTTGCGGTTAGTTTGTCTGTTTGGAGTTACAAGTATTTGATAGAAAGAAAAACATTTAAATTTGTTTTGATTGTTTTACTTGCAGCTTTTTTTCATAAGACGGCTTTAATCATGTTGTTGATTTATCCACTACTATCAAAGAGAGTGACGGAATTAAAAAAATGGATTAAAATTGTTTATTTGATAGGAGCAGGAAGCATAGTAGCTATCGGTGGAAAAGTAATAGCGACACTATATCACAGAAATGATTATACTTTGGATGTGAATCAAGGACATGGATACAGTTTGTTACTATTTTATATTGGTATTTTTTTGATTGTTTATTTTTTTATTCAAAGAATTTCGCAAAGAGATGAGCTACTATATGAGTATGATATAGCAATATCAAGCATTTACGTTCAAATAATAGCAACTTCATTAAGTATTTTTACAAGAATGTTGAAATATACAACGTCATATTTATTTGTTTTAATTCCAGATGTTATGGATAAACTAGATAAAAAAACAAAAAATGTAATGTTAGTTGTTGTTATCTTGGTAATGTCAGTTTTATTTTTGAAAAGCCATGGGGCTGAGGAAAATATAATACCTTATATGTCACACTTTATGGATATGAAAAAACTATAAGAAAAGATATGAAAGAAAAGATGGTTAGAAAAATAAAGAACGTGTTTAAAATAATAACTAATAAAGAAAGCAGATTTGAATATATTACATCCCTTGGCTTTTTTAACTATATGAAAGACGAGGTGTTTTTAAAAAGAAAATATAAAATAATGATGGGAAAAAAGCTAAATTTAGATTCCCCGATTACATTTGATGAAAAGTTACAATGGCTTAAGCTATTTGATAGAAATCCAATATATACAACTATGGTCGATAAAGAAGCCGTAAAAGAATATGTTTCTAATTTGATAGGTAAAGAGTATGTTATTCCAACATTATATGTATGGGATAAGGTAGAAAATATAGATATATCAAAGCTGCCAAATCAGTTTGTGCTTAAATGTACCCATGATAGTGGTGGAGTTATTATTTGTAAAGATAAAGAAAAGTTTGATATAAAGAAAGCAAAAAGGAAACTTAATAAGTGCATGAAACGGAATTATTACTGGATGGGAAGAGAATGGCCATATAAAAATGTTCAACCTAGAATTATCGCAGAAAGGTATATGGAAGATAATTCCGATGGGGAATTGAGAGACTATAAATTTTATTGTTTTAGTGGACATCCTAGATATTTGTTGTTAGCAACAAATCGACAAAGTGAAAATAATCAACTAAGTTTTGATTATTTCGACATGGAATTCAAACATTTAAATTTAGTTAATTTTTGGCATCCTAATGCGCAAGTGATGCCTCATAGACCAAAAAATTATGACAAGATGATTGAACTTGCAAAAATATTATCGGCAGGATTACCACATGTAAGAGTTGATTTTTATGAAGTAAATGGAAAGATTTATTTTGGCGAATTGACTTTTTATGATATGTCCGGTTTCTTAAAATTGTATCCAGATACTTGGGAAAAGGAATGGGGAGGATTAATTGATTTGAGCACGATTCGGAAAAAATAGTTTTTTGCAGGAAGACTCATAGAGATGTATTAATGAAAAAATATTATTAGAGTCTTGTTGGTTATTGGATTTGTTAATATGTAGTAAGTTTTTATAGAAATAAAGGATTTAGATTATAGGTTGTTTTAAGCTAATGATTAAGATTAAATATGGAAAAGTATAGTATATGGAGATAAATTATGAAAGTAATGTTTTTAATATCTAATTTGGGCAGTGGAGGGGCAGAAAGAACAGTTCAATATTTAGCAAATTATCTATCGTGTAAAGGTGATGTAGTGACTGTCGTAAATATTGGCAACATTAAATTTTATGATATAACTAGAAATGCAAAATTAATAGAGCTAAATATTCCGTCTATTCCTAAAAATATCATTGATAGAGTAAAAAACATAATGTTACGCTTTATTAAGGTGAGATTAACAGTGAAGAAGGAACAACCAGATTTAATTTTTTGTATTATGCCAGGCGAAATTCGATATTTAATTGGGTTGAAAAAAAATTGCGCTTTCAAATTGATAAGTTCAGAAAGAATATTACCAGAAATTCATTCAAAAAAGGAGTTGAAGAGTATATTAAGACATTATAAAATGTGTGATGGAGTGATTTTTCAAACAGATAGAGCTGCTAAATTTTATTCTGACCTGATTGAATGTGAAAGTAAGGTTATACATAATGCTGTTGGAAATGAATGGGTTTATCATGAATATCCTAGAGATAATATACGAAACACTATATCTGCAATAGGGCGATTATGTGATCAAAAAGATTATGTAACACTAATTCAGGCATTTGAGATAGTTCACCGTGTATATAGAGACTACAATCTCGAAATATATGGTGAGGGACCAGATAAGGCTAAGATTGAAAACTTAATTGAATATTTGAATTTACAGAATTGTGTTATGTTGAAAGGCGTTTGTAAAAATGCTATTCAGAGAATTGCGGATACACGTATGTTTGTGTTAAGTTCAAAGTATGAGGGAATGCCTAATGCATTAATGGAAGCCATGGGAGTTGGCCTTCCAGTTATATCAACAGATTGCCCGAATGGACCGGCAGAATTAATAGAAAACGGGATAAATGGCATGCTAGTTCCAGTTGGCGATGTACAAACATTGGCTAAAGCTATAATATACTTGATTGAAAACCCTAAAAAGGCTGAAGCCATGGGCAAGAATGCTAGAACTATATTGAAAACACATAGTATTGAAACTCAAGCAAACAAATATCGAGAATTTGCGCGATATATAGTAGAAAAATATTAGCATTAATTAACGACGAGATGTGTATATAAAGTGAAGAGAGAATATAGAATAATGAAACTAAATATTATTAGAGCAAAGATTTTGATAAAATATATTTTAAATGGTAACACTCGATTTAATGTAAATAATGAGCATGGATTATACAGTAATATATCTGATGAAAAGTTTTTGAAAAAAATGTTTAAAATTCGAACTGGTTATGATTTGGATTTGAATCGTCCTATTACTTATCAGGAAAAAATGCAATGGCTCAAATTGTATGATAGAAAAGATTTATATACAATTATGGCTGATAAAATCAAAATGAAAGATTTTGTTTCTCAAAAAATTGGAGAAAAATATGTTGTTCCAATTATTGCTTGTTGGGATTCGCCTAAAGAAATTGAGGTTGATAAGCTGCCAAATCAATTTGTTCTGAAGTGCAATCATAACTCTGGAACTGGCATGTATATCTGCAAAGATAAATCATCTATGCGGATAGGAACAATAAAGAAAAATCTTGAAAAAGGAATGAAAGAGGATTATTTCACTTATGCCAGAGAATGGCCATACAAAAATATTGAGAGAAAAGTTTTTGCTGAAAAATATTTAGAAAATAATGATGGAAGTGAAATTACGGAGTATAAAGTGTTATGTTTTGAAGGAAAGGCAAAATTGGTTAAGCTTATTTTGAACCGTTTTAAAGGAAATGCAACACAAGACTTTTATACTCCAGATTGGGTAAAAACTGAAATATATGAAAATGATATTCCACCATCAGATAATGAGTTTGTTCGACCTGAAAATCTTTCTCGAATAATTGAATTATCTGAAATATTGGCAGAGGGAATACATCATCTGCGCGTAGATTGGTATGAAGTAAATGGAAAAATATATGTTGGGGAGTTGACATTTTTTGATGGGGGCGGATTCTCATTGTTTTATCCGCAAAAATATAATGAAATTATTGGTTCTTGGATTCAATTAGAAAGTGAGGAAATGTAATTATGTCATTAGATATTTTTAATCAGATGGAATCAGAAGTGAGATCTTATTGTCGGAAATATCCAACGGTATTTCAGTATGCTAAAAATGCAAAAATGATTGCTGAAGATGGAAAAGAGTATATTGACTTTTTAGCAGTTGCAGGTTCAATGAATTATGGACACAATAATCCGTTTATAAAAAAGGAAATTATGAAATATTTGGAGAAGGACACAATCATAAATTCATTGGATATGTATACCTCAGCCAAAAGAAATTTTTTTGAAACTTTTAATAAAAAAATTCTTGTACCTAGAGGTCTTAAATATAAAGTGATGTGTTGTGGACCAACTGGAACAAATGCGGTAGAGGCAGCTTTAAAATTATGTAGAAAAAATAAAAAGAGAAATAATATTATCGCTTTTTCGGGAGCCTTTCATGGAATGTCATTGGGAAGCTTGGCATTGACTACAGATCGGACAAGTAGAGGAGGGGCAGGAGTGCCATTGAATAATGTGGCTTTTGTTCCGTATGATGGGATGTTAGATTCTTTAGCTTATTTAAGATGGGTATTGGAAGATGATCATTCTGGAATTGAAAAGCCAGCCGCCATTTTTTTGGAGACCGTTCAAGCTGAAGGTGGTATAAATGTTGCTAGTATAGAATGGTTACGAGAAATTAGAAAAATATGTGATGATAATGATATATTAATGGTTTGTGATGATATTCAAGTTGGAAATGGCAGAACAGGGTATTTTTTCTCTTTTGAAAGAGCGGATATTATTCCTGATATGGTTGTTTTGTCAAAGTCGATTAGTGGATTTGGTATGCCCATGGCATTATTGTTGATGAAAGAAGAGCTTGATATATTTAAACCAGCAGAGCACAATGGTACTTTTCGCGGTAATCAGTTGGCTTTTGTCGGTGGAGAAGCTGCGATACGTTATTATGTGGAGAATAAGTTAGATGTTGTTGTAAAGCACAATGAAAACATTATTAAAGATTTTTTGTTAAGAGAAATTTGCAGTTTGGATCATAGAATTATGGTTAGAGGAATTGGAATGATATGGGGAATTGATTTTGGAAAGATTGATGCAAGCTTAGCATTAAAATGTGTTCATAAGGCTTTTGATATGCAATTAATTTTAGAAGTCGCAGGAAGATCTGATGCAGTGTTAAAAATTATGCCGCCATTAACTATTGAAGAGGATGTTTTGGTGAATGGGTTGAATATCCTGAAAGCTGTGATTGTTGAAATTTTAAATGTTTGAATATGGATTTAGATAAAGAATATTAAAGATGCAGAGAAAAAGACAATTATTTTATAACACAATTTCATCATTAATTTTTCAATTAACAACTATCATATGTGGATTTATTCTACCGCGTTTGATTTTAACAGCATTTGGTTCGGAAGTAAATGGACTTGTTAATTCAATAATACAATTTTTGGGTATTATTTCTTTTTTAGAATTAGGAGTTGGAGCTGTTGTACAATCAACATTATATAAACCATTAGCAGAAAAAAATTACAAGGATGTAAGTAAAATTATATCATCAGCAAATAGGTTCTTTTCAAGATTAGGTATAATTTTATTTATTTATGTTATTTTTTTGATTGTAATTTTTCCTTTTTTTGTTGAAAAGAAGTTTGACTTTTGGTATACAACGACTTTGATTATGGCCATTTCTATTAGTTCTTTTGCACAATATTTTTTTGGAATTGTAAATAGATTACTTTTGAATGCTGATCAAAGAGGGTATGTACAATATATTGCGCAGACTATAGCGGTTATTGGAAATGCTGTTTCCTGTTTTATTTTGATTAATTTAGGCGCAGGTATTCAAGTTGTTAAGTTAACTACTTCAACCATATATTTGCTACAACCAATGGTAGTCTTTTTTTATGTAAAGAAAAATTATCAAATTGATAAAAAAGTAAAGTATACAGAAGAGCCAATTACTCAAAAGTGGAATGGGGTTGCGCAACATGTGGCTGCAATCGTTCTTGACGGAACGGATACGATAGTATTAACATTATTTGCCACACTGGAGGATGTGTCAATATATTCAGTTTATTACCTTGTTGTAAATGGGGTAAAACAATTGTTTATGTCATTGACTAAGGGCGTTGAGTCTTTGATGGGAGAGTTGTGGGCGAAGCAAGAATTAAAGGAGCTGAACAAATTTTTTTCATGGTTTGAATGGATAATTCATATGGGTACGATATTTATATTTGGAGTGACATCAGTTTTAGTGATTCCATTTATTGAAATTTATACACGAGGAATTCATGATGCAAATTATATTCAATGTGCATTTGCATTTTTGCTTGTAATGGCTCATGCGGGGCATTGCTTACGACTCCCTTATAGTACGCTTATTATGGCTGCTGGGCATTATAAGCAGACTCAAAATAATTTTATTATAGCAGCTATTCTTAATGTTGTAATTTCGGTATTGACCGTAAAAAGATTTGGATTAATAGGAGTGGCAATTGGTACATTAGTAGCAATGTTATATCAAACGATTTGGATGGCAATATATGTTTCAAAAAATTTAATTAATAGACCAATAGGAATCTTTGTAAAACAAATTTTGATAGATATAATAACTTGGGGAGTGGGAGTATTAGTGACCAAGATGATAGTGATGCGAGGAGAATCATTTATTGAATGGACGATACTTGCGGTAAAAGATGCGGTGGTATGGATTGTAATCTTGATTGGAATTAATTTTATTTTTTACAAAACGAAAATGCTTGAGTTGATACATAAAATTATAGTGAGGAAAAACAAAAAAGTATAGATTAGTAGAAGATTGTGATGATTGAGTGATGAGTTTATGAAATAAGTACTTATGAAAAGATAAAATTTGATATAGTGTATATAAAAAAATGATATGTTAATAATATTTGAGTTTGACAAGGGAGAAAATCTAATGAATAATTTATTAGCAAGCAAGCAAGCAAGCAAGCAAGCAAGCAAGCAAGCAAGCAAGCAAGCAAGTATTGAAAATTGTGCATTTGTAAAAACTATTTTGATGGTATTGGTTGTGCTATATCATAGTTGTCTTTTTTGGAGTGGTTCATGGTTGCAAAATCAGCAGGTTAAGATAGAAGCAAAAGAAATTGGAATTTTTGCTTATTGGTTGAATTCATTTCATATTTATGGATTTACCCTCGTATCGGGGTACTTATTTTATTATTTGAAAAATGAAGTTGGAAAATACAAAAAATATAAGGAGTTTTTGATCAGAAAGTTTCAACGGCTTATTATTCCATATTATTTTACTGCAATTGTTTGGGTTATACCGTTTTCAATTTTAATACTATCATATTCAGGTGACGAAGTAATACAAAAGTTTGGATTGGGGATAAATCCAAGTCAATTGTGGTTTTTATGGATGTTATTTGGCGTGTTTGCTATTGCATGGCCAATGAGTCAATGGATTAAGACTGATTATATTGCTCTAATTATTTCTGTTATATCTTGGGGAATTGGCCTAATAGGACCGAGATTCGGATCTAATATTTTTTGTATATGGAATGTGTTCACATATTTACCGTATTTTGTTCTAGGCATGAAAATGAGAGAAAAAGAGCATATCTGGAAAAAATACAATTGTTTTGTTTTGGCAATGCTAAATATTGGTTTATTTTTATTGTGGAGATATTTGCTTGGTAATGGAGGCATTTTTTTTAAAATATTGACATTGATATCAGAATATGCAATGCATGTTATTGGGGCAGTTGCAGTTTTTATGATTTTGCAATGGATAGCAGATAAGGTTGATTGGAAAAACAAAAAATTGTGTAACCTACTATCAAAATATTCTATGCCGATATATTTATTTCATCAACAAATTATATATATTACTATTGTTTGGTTGAATGGAAAAGTAAATCCATACTTAAATGTGACAATTAATTTTATTGTAGCGTTGTCGGGATCAATAATTATCAGCGGTATATTAATGCGGTTTAGGGTAACGAACTTTTTGCTTGGTCAAAAATAAATCAGGTGCTTTTTATTCGTAAGCGCTCAATATTTGTAAACGTCAAATGCATTCTGGGTCTGGTCGGAACAACAAAAGATCTAATGCCATCCGTCCATTTACCGTAGGACGAAAGAACTGGCTTTTTAGAGCCGCCCTGAAAGGCGCTACGGCAAGTGCCCTTGTTTATACAATGGTGGAGATGGCAAAAGCGAACAATCTAAACATATATAAATATCTTACATATCTTCTCGATTGTCGTCCAAGTGAAGAAATGTCGGATGATCAGCTGGAAACTTTCACTCCGTGGAGTGAAGAAGTTCAGGCTGTTTGCAAAAACTAAAATGGAGCAAAACGCTTGCATCTAGCGAAAGGTTGCAAGTGTTATTTAAAATCTAGTGTTGAAATATTAAGTACTCACTATGTAACGAGGAAAATTAGGAAATGTGGATGGTTAAAAATAATTTTGAAAAAGATAAAATCAGGTATGGCGAACACGGAAAAATGCCTAAATTTCAGATTTATTTGCGAAAATATCAAATGGCAAAAGGAAGGGGAAGCAGATTAATCTGCAAATTTTTGTTCGCATGTTATAGACGTAGAAATCTTGTAGACATGTCGATTGAGACAAGCATTGGGGGGGGATTGTATGTAGGGCATCCCTATGGAATTACTATTAATCCGCAAGCGGTTATAGGGGAGAATTGTAATATTCATAAAGGAGTAACTATTGGACAAGAAAATCGTGGAAAAAGAAAGGGGACTCCGGTAATAGGAGATGAAGTATGGATTGGAATAAATGCTACAATAGTAGGAAAAATTTCAATTGGATCAGATGTTTTGATCGCACCTAATACATTCGTCAATAAGGATATACCAGATCATTCTGTGGTGTTTGGAAATCCATGCGTGATTATTCCAAATACAAAAGCAACGGAGGAGTATATTTGCAATAAGGCATAAGTTTTCTTTCAATTAGTGTCTGCTGATTAGGTTGCAATGAACTAGATTGAAGAAAGCAATCTGGTGATATGAAAACAAAAAGAAATTCTAATATGGAACTTTTAAGAATTTGTGCAATGCTTATGATTGTTGCATACCATATTTATATTCATTGTATTACCTGTCAGTTTACAGAATTGCAATCAATGGGGGTGTGCGCTCCAAATTTTTCAAAAAGATTATGTATATTAGCACTAATTGATTCATGGGGCAGATTAGAAATGCCATTTTTCTGATTATTTCTGGATATTTTATGTCAAGTGAAAGTCAAAAGGCATGTGATTGATATGCAGACAAAATTCTCGCGGATTCGTTTTTACTTTCAGAATTTATGAAAAATTATGATATATCACAGAATGGGATTGATAGATATCAGGATGAGGTAGATCGCATGGAAGAAACAGAAGCGGACGAGCCGGAGGATATTGACTATGATGAAGTTGATTTTTCGAAACCGGATGACGAGGAAATATTTCGAGCACAGAATGAAGAATTTGACAGACAGATGGAATTGGAGCAAAGACCGTTTGTGAGCTGGCAGTTGAGTCAGTGTTGTCTGGATATAGCGGAGAGTCTGGATGTTCTTGAGAAGAGTATACGGAAGAAACCATATTATGGAATGATGATGAAGCATTATAATAATTGTGCAAAAGCGCCGCTGGCTGATACGATATCAGTATTATCGTATGAGAGTGAAAAGCAGCGATTAGATAAGAAACTTGAAGAACAGAAAAAAGAGGGTATTTAGAAATGGATAGGATGAAAACAATTTTAGTTACAGGTGCAGCAGGATTTATTGGCTCGAATCTGTGTTTAAAGTTATTCGAAAAGTATGAAAATATACATATAATTGGCATTGATAATATGAATGCATATTATGATGTCAGTATCAAGAAATGGAGACTGGCGGAAATAGAACGAGTAGCTGAGTCTGTTCGCCCAAATGGATCCGGGTGGGATTTTGTTGAAGGTAACATAGCTGATAAAGAGTGTATTAACAGGCTTTTTGACACATACAAGCCGGATCTGGTTGTTAATCTTGCAGCACAGGCGGGAGTACGTTATTCCATTACCAATCCGGACGCGTATATTGAGAGCAACCTGATTGGATTTTACAATATTTTGGAAGCATGCCGTCATTCTTATGACAATGGGCAAGCAGGAGTGCAGCATCTGGTTTATGCAAGTTCCTCCAGTGTGTATGGATCAAATAAGAAGGTTCCGTATTCAACGGATGACAAGGTGGATAATCCGGTTTCCTTATATGCGGCGACGAAGAAGTCGAATGAATTGATGGCGCATGCGTATAGCAAGCTTTATAATATTCCGTCTACCGGGCTTCGTTTCTTCACGGTGTATGGTCCGGCGGGCAGACCGGATATGGCATATTTCGGTTTTACCAATAAGCTGCGGAACAATGAAAAGATTCAGATTTTCAATTACGGAAACTGCAAGCGGGATTTTACATATATCGATGATATTGTAGAAGGAGTCATGCGTGTGATGCAGGCACCACCGGAAAAGAAGATTGGAGAAGATGGATTACCGATTCCGCCATATGCGGTGTACAATATTGGAAATAACCATCCAGAGAATCTTTTGGAGTTTGTTGATATTCTGCAACAGGAGTTAATTCGTGCGGGAGTTCTTCCGGAAGATTATGATTTTGACAGTCATAAGGAACTGGTACCGATGCAGCCGGGTGATGTGCCGGTTACTTATGCGGATACATCTGCTTTGGAGCGTGATTTTGGATTTAAACCGAGTACGGATTTGCGGACAGGCCTTAGAAAATTTGCGGAGTGGTATAAGGAATTTTACATGTAAAAATATGCATTTAAGAAGGGGAAGCTTTGGACTTCCCCTTAAAATTAATCTCGTTGAAACAAGTCTCTTGTATAAACCTTATCTTTTACATCATCAAGACAGTTATCATAACGATTGGCGATAATGCTATGGCTCATCTTTTTAAATTCACTCAGATCATTTACAATTTTGCTTCCAAAGAAAGTAATTCCGTTCTCCAGAGTTGGTTCGTAAATTATTACAGTGGCACCCTTGGCTTTGATTCGTTTCATGACGCCTTGGATACTGCTCTGGCGGAAATTATCAGAATTGCTTTTCATAGTAAGGCGGTATACGCCGATAACAACTTCTTTTTCTTTTGATGCATCCCAGGAACTATTGGCCTTATAGGCACCGGCTAATTCTAATACACGGTCCGCAATAAAATCCTTCTGGTACGATTACTTTCTACGATAGCACTCATCATATTTTGTGGAACATCATTGTAGTTGGCAAGAAGTTGCTTGGTGTCTTTTGGTAGACAGTAACCGCCATAACCAAAGGAAGGATTGTTGTAATGTGTACCGATACGGGGATCGAGACATACACCATTGATGATATCTTTTGTATTGAGGTCTTTCATCTCCGCATAGGTATCCAATTCGTTGAAATAAGATACGCGGAGTGCCAGATATGTATTGGCAAAAAGCTTTACCGCTTCCGCTTCTGTAAATCCCATGAATAGGGTATCAATATCTTCTTTTAATGCACCTTCCTGTAAGAGAGCAGCGAACTTATGTGATTCTTCTACAAGTTTTGTATCATTTTTGTCAGTAGATACAATGATACGGCTTGGATACAGATTGTCGTACAGTGCTTTGGATTCCCGCAGAAATTCAGGGCTGAATATAATATTCTTTGTGTCATATTTTTTTCGAACAGATTCTGTATATCCGACAGGTATTGTTGATTTGATGACCATGATGGCATCCGGATTTACCTTTAAGACTAGTTCGATAACAGCTTCGACAGCAGAAGTATCAAAATAGTTTTTCTGGCTGTCATAATTGGTAGGAGCAGCAATTACAACAAAGTCTACGTTTTTGTAGGCTGTTTCACCATCCAGGGTCGCAGTCAGATCAAGTTCTTTTTTTGCCAGATACTGTTCAATATATTCATCCTGAATCGGAGATTTACGCTGATTAATCAGATCTACTTTTTCCGGAATGATATCTACGGCTGTCACATGGTTATGTTGTGCTAGCAGTGTTGCGATAGACAGACCAACATACCCTGTTCCGGCAACGGCGATATTCAATGGGGAAGGTGACGCAATCTTTTCGGAACTGCTGTTTGTAAATAATTCTGTGATATCAAAATCTAATACATATCCAAGATTTTCCAATTGCTCAATAGAAGGAACGAAGTCCTGTTGTTCTATGCGGGAAATCAGTGCACGGTTGATTCCGGTTGCTTCACCAAGCTGCGCTTGGGTCATTGATTTTTGTTTCCGGAGTCTTACGACGGTGTCGGCAAGACGGGATGGGGATAGTTTTTTCATAATTGGGCTTTTATTTGTATAAATGTTAATTAAAATAATGCTGTTCAATTTATTATAGTAATGTGTATTGGAAAATTTAAGAAAAATATATAGGATATAAATTAGAAAGTTATAAATGATAACAAAATGTGACTTGAAAAATAGTTGACTACAATACATAAACGAGTTATTGTAAAATATATACATTTGTATGAAGCTGGAATGATATCTAATAGGTAAAGTGCCATACCAAGAGAGGAGGAGATGATCATTATAGTGGGAGATATAATAGGATGTTTGTCTTCAATTATTACTATTGAAGAAGCTGGTAGAACTTGGATTAAGGAAATGAAAGAGAAGAAAGCTGAAGGTGGGTTTGATTTTCAAAAGTATGTATCTGAAAACGGAGCGGTAAACAGAAACCTTGACCATTTAAAACAGTGGTTAAGTGATAATGAAAATCTTAATATATTTACTAAAGATGAAATTCAAAATGTAAAAGAGACAATCGTGCAATTTGCCCAAGTCGATTATTATGAAAAAGAAGAATTAAATATGATCATCGACGAATTGTTTTCGGGGATTAATAAGTATATTAGTGACAACTTATCTGTAGGCGCGAAAATAATTATTAATCAGTGCAATCGACAGGAAGAACTACTAGATAGAATAGATAAGCGGACAGAGATGCTTAATAGTGAGATTGGAAGTAAAGAAAATGCAAGAAATAGATATATAACAGAGATTGCACCAAATCCTCCAAGTAAGTTTAGATATAGAGAAAAAGAAATAAATGACATAATTAGTTTGATGCAAACAGGGCAGAATATTTCTATTATGGGAATTGGAGGAATAGGGAAGACCTCCATTTTAAGATATATGTATAAATATCAAATGGATTGTACAGATTTTTATTTGGGGTGGATTACATATAGCGGAAACTTAAAAAATGATGTAATGGATAATTGCATCTTGTTCGGCGATATTTTAGATATTAATGAAAAAGAGAATGCGTTAAGGAATTTTTCCCGTGATAAAAATAAAAATATCATTTTGTTTATTGATAATGTAACTGAAGAAATTCAAAAGGATTCTTTTTGGGATTTCCTGATTAAAACCGTAAAAGTATACATTTCCACGAGACAGAGATTAGAAGAGGATGCTTTTGTTACATATGAAGTTGAATCAATATGTCCTGATGACGCTTTAAAATTATTTTGGGATTATTATGGCGAAAAAGGTGAATCTGCAGAAGAGATAGAAAAAGTTACTTCTCTAATAAAGAAAATTAATTATCATACATTAATGATAGAAATGATTGCAAAAGCCGCAAAATTTGCAGAAGAATCATTGACAGCATTTATAGATAAACTTGATCAAGTAGGATTTTCGTATTCTCAAGATGAAATAAAGACTGGACACAACAAAACTGAAAAAACGGTTGTAGAGCATCTTGCCAGACTATATAAATTGGAAATAAATAGCAAACAGCAAAATCATATTTTGTATAATTTTGCTATTATGAAAAACTTTATTGTACCATTTGAGTTTCGTAGATGGATTAATGAAAATGATGACAATCAAAACAAAAAAACTTTTAATGAATTGATAAAACGAGGTTGGATAAAAAAAGAAAAAAATGGATATAGTATGCATCCAGTCATAAAGGAATCTATTAATGCACAAGGGAAAATACATGTATATCATGCATTATCATTAATTAAATCAATAAATGAATCAAAATTTTTTGACGAGAATCTAGATAGTATTAAAATAAATCAACGGATAAACATTGCAGAAAGTATTTTGGATTATTATGCACCCTATGATGGTGATGATGATATTGTTATGGAAATCATGGAAAATTTTATACTAGCATGTAGTATGCAGAGTCGTTTTGAGGAAGGAAAGTATTTTGCGGAAAAACAATTGGATTGGAGTTGTGAAAAAAATGAGAATCCATATAATGATAATACAGCGGAAGCTTTGCTTAATTTAGCCAGAATTTGTTTTGCAGCAAGAAAATTTAATGATGCACGTGAATTTTGTGATGCATTGTATGTTATTTGCAATAAAATATATGATTCAAATGATATACGATTGTTTACATTTCGAGAAATTTTTATCCAGGTTTGTGTAGAACAAAAAGACTATGATTTAGCTGATGCTGAATATTTGCGTGCAGATTTAATGGATAATCCTAAGATAACGGAAGAAAGAAAATTGAATATTAAGATGGCTTTTTGTAGTATGTTGATAAATAAATTTCTAGATGTAACAATAAAAAATGTTATGCCTTATGAAAATGCTGAAAAGTTATATTTAGATGAAGCTGAAAAAATATTGCGTCAGATTTATCCATATTCTTTAAATAAGTATGGAGAAAATCATTTAGAGATGTTAATATGGTACCAAAATATGGCGAATATTTATAACTATCGTGGACAGTACTATGATGCGTTAAGTTTTGATAGGAAAATAGTTAAAGTTCGGGAACAGAAATTAGGAAAAATGAATGGACAGCTTGCAGCAGCATATTATAATTTGGCCGATGACTGTTTTAAAATTGCAAATGTGGAAAAAAAGAGCGCCCATGATGCGTTGGATTATATAGAAAAGGCGGACGAGATTATTAGTAAAGTGTATCCTGATAGTCAAATGGAAAGGAATACTAAAGAATTAATAATAAGAATAAAAGAATATCAGGCAAATTATAATTTTGCATAATTTATTATAGGATATTATGGTCCCTCTAGCGTAGGGTAGTTGCGCGAATCGAGTTTAAGAATATAAGAGATGTTTTCGCAAAGAAGTGTTACAATGATAAGGTACTCGTGGCTGAGGATTTACATTTTAGAGGTAGAATTTCTATTTTTGAAGTAAGACCATGGAACAGGATAGGGACTTTGAAAGTTAAAAAGTGTCCCTCTAGATAGGAGAAGCGATAATAAATTGGGCACACAGAATAATAAACCATTAATCCGATTTACAGTGAATATTCCTTTAAAGTATAATGTATCAAATGTTCTCCATGATGAACAGGATTCTGAGTTTGTTATGGATTTGACAGAACCTGCTGAATATTCTTGTGCGATGGGTTCTTCCTCAATTATCCGTTTTAGCTCTTGGGATTATACGAAAACTATAGTATAATCCCAAGAGCTAAAACGGAGACATAAGGATGGCGACAGTAGATACCTCATTTTTAAATGCATTTTACCCAGAAGAAAGTTTGAAAATATCAAATGTTATCCAAGATAAAGATAAAATTTTGATACGAATGAAATCTATTACAGCATGTTGCACCTGTCCTAAGTGTGGACAAACAACAAATAATTATCATGGTACATATATGCGTAAGGTACAAGACTTGCCGATCCTTGGAAAGAACGTTCAGTTGGAGATAACCGCTCATGAGTATAATTGTATGAATTTTGTTTAGAAAAGTTTCAGGAATCAAAGTGATTCCTGAAATCTTAAAAATTAATCACGTTGAAATAAATCACGAGTGTATACTTTATCATGTACATCATCCAAATTAGAGTCATAGCGGTTTGCGATAATGCTGTGACTCATTTTTTTGAACTGATCCAGATTATTTACAACTTTACTTCCGAAAAAGGTGACACCATCTTCGAGAGTTGGTTCGTAAATGATAACAGTTGCGCCCTTCGCCTTGATACGCTTCATGACACCTTGAATACTGCTCTGGCGGAAGTTGTCGGAATTGCTTTTCATGGTAAGTCGGTAGACACCTATAATAATTTCTTTCTCTTTGGAAACATCCCATTGACTGTTGGCTTCATAGGCACCTGCCAATTGAAGAACACGGTCTGCAATAAAGTCTTTTCGGGTTCGGTTACTTTCTACAATAGCGGACATCATATTTTGTGGCACATCATTATAGTTGGCCAGAAGCTGTTTGGTATCTTTCGGGAGGCAGTAACCGCCATAACCGAAAGATGGGTTGTTGTAATGGGTTCCGATTCGCGGATCAAGACACACACCATCGATAATATCTCTTGTATTTAATCCTTTCATTTCTGCATAAGTATCCAATTCATTAAAATACGATACGCGAAGTGCCAGATAGGTATTGGCAAATAATTTTACAGCCTCTGCTTCGGTGAATCCCATAAACAGTGTATCGATGTTTTCCTTGATTGCTCCATCCTGCAGTAATGCTGCAAAAGTGTGGGCAGCTTCGACCAGATGTGAATCTTCCGGATCAGTAGATACAATGATACGGCTGGGATAGAGATTGTCGTACAGTGCCTTGGATTCACGTAGAAATTCAGGGCTGAAGATGATATTGGAACTGTGATATTTTTCTCGAACAGATGCGGTGTATCCGACAGGAATGGTGGATTTAATTACAATGATTGCATCCGAATTAACTTTCAGGACAAGTTCAATTGCTGCTTCTACTGCGGAGGTATCGAAATAATTCTTCTGGCTGTCATAGTTGGTTGGAGTTGCTACAACGACATAATCAGCATTTTTGTATGCGGCTTCACCGTCCAATGTAGCAGTCAGATCCAATTCTTTAGTGGTCAGATATTTTTCGATGTATTCATCCTGGATGGGAGATTGACGTTTGTTAATCATATCAACTTTTTCCGGGATAATATCTACAGCTGTGACGTGATTGTTTTGTGCCAATAGAGTAGCGATTGACAGACCAACATATCCAGTTCCGGCCACAGCAATGTTCATAGGTGATGGTACATTCCTTTTTTTCTCATGTATTCCATTTGTAAATACGTCAGTGGGATCGAAACCGAGCACTTCTCCTAACTGTTCCAGTTGTGGAATGGAAGGAAGAAAGTCTTCTTTTTCCATACGAGAGATTAGGGAACGGTTGATTCCGGTTGCATCGGCAAGTGATTGCTGTGTCATGGAGAGTTTTTTACGGTTCGTGGTTATAAGGTTCGCCAGGATGGCGGTGGAGAGTTTTTTCATGGTGATTTCCTTTCTATGGCTATAATAATGAAAAAGTTATTTATAATAACAAAATAGTGCTAATAACTGTTTGTATAGTATCATAAAATAAACAAAAATGCAATGGAGTGTGAATTTAAACGACAAAAATGTAAGCCGGAAAAGAAAAAGTGAATTTCTTTGTTCATGTGATACTTGAAATTAGGCTTTACAATTTTTAAATGTTGAGAGAATATAATAAATATTGCGGGAACATGCGTTTGCTAGTATAATTAAAGAAAAATATGGAAGGATTTGTGTTGGGGAGAGGGGGCTTATGAGTAAGCTGAAAGCAAAGAAATGGACTTTATTATATACAGAAATTAGTAAATTAGGAGAAGGCGGCAATGCAGATGTCTACCTTGTGGAGGACAGCAGGTCAGGAAAAAGATATGCATTAAAAGAACTTCGTAGTAGCAATAGAAGTGAAGAGAAAAAGTCCAGATTTGTCAGTGAGATTCAGATTGCTAGAGATAACTGTACTATAATACCTGGTATTATTCCAGTAATAGATTATTCTATGGAAGATTACTGGTATACAATGCCGATTGCACAGCAGATAATGGGTTGCGTAAATGGAATGTCTCTTGATGAAATCATCAATGGAGTTTTGCAGCTGTGTGAGACACTTGGAAGATTGCATGAAAAAGGGATACATCATAGGGATATTAAGCCAAGCAATATTTATTATTATGATGGTAGATTTTCGTTTGGAGATTTTGGGCTGGTGGATTTCCAAGATAATGATGATTTCACCAAGTCGGACAGAGGGTTGGGTGCGATATTTACGATTGCACCAGAGATGAAGAGAAATCCAAAACTGGCGGATGCAAGTAAAGCTGATGTATTTTCTCTTGCGAAAACACTGTGGATGTTTCTGAGTGACGATGAAAAGGGATTTGATGGAGTTTATGATTATCTGGATCAGAGCCATAGCCTGAGGTATGTGTCTAGATTTAAAAAGGAACATTTGGTTGAAATTGATGAACTGTTGAAAGATGCAACAGAAAATAATCCGGATTTAAGACCGGATATCCATGAATTTACTAAGAAGCTTTTACTTTGGCGTGAGGTAGCAGATGATTTTGATAAATCCCAAAATAGTGACTGGAAGTTTTTGACAAAGCAACTGTTCGGGAAAAATGTGCCGGGATCTTCTATATGGAGAGAGGTTGATGCAATCATTGATGTTTTGAATATTGTAGGCAGCACACCGGCATACAATCATATGTTGTTGTCGGATCGTGGTGGAACAGATTTTGCATATGCCAAGAGAGCATCAGAAGAGAATTGTATCTATCTTTACGATACGACGGGGATGTGCTATCTCGTAAAACCAAAGGCTTTATATTATGAAAGCTTTACAGAAGATTACAGATGGAGTTACTTTCGCCTGGATTTGCAGAATCTGTCACCGGTTATTGGAAGATATGATTACATAGATTATGAGTATTTAGTTGAAGATACACCGGGACATTATGTGGACGCTTCTTGCGCCCAGTATGGAGTATATGATTATGATTCGGGAGAACCACTGCCGGAGGGGTACCATCTTTTGAAAAGGTATCTGGATGGAGTGTTCCTGTTTGCCTTGAAAAAAGGACCTTATAATGGAATATCCGGCACTTATGATGGACGTCATGGTATGGTATCTAATGATGAGTTCAGAGAGTATACAGAGTATCTGATGAAAATGTATCTGGCAATAAATGAGAGAGCAGCACATGATGAAAGATATACAGATTTGTCAAAGGAAGAATTAGATGACAGGATATTAAGAATTCCATTGTTTAATAAAAATCCTTTTGAAATATCTGCTTACGATGAGGGCGAAGAGAGTGATGATGAGGAAGTCAAAAGAGCACACGCAGAGGAAAATCTGATTGTTAAAAAACATGCATATATAAAAGAAAATTACACAGAGTGGGATTTCTCTGATGCATTTTCCGTGTCTGGTAATGTTCAGACAGAACCTATAGACTTCTTTTTTGAGTTTACCAGATCATTTACAGGGAATCTGTTTGAAATGATAAACAATGAACGTAGATGTATATGCCATGATGGTTTTATTAAAGAAATTTCAACTGATGATTTGAGGGAGTGTGCTGTTGTGCATGATCGTAAGCAGGCTATAACAATTTTGGAAAATATCAACAGGATTTTTGAGGATTATCTGAGCAAGGCAGGACTTGAAGAAATAGAGGATTATCATCAGTATTTTGAAATCAGCATAGGAAGAGATGGAACTCCAGAGCATTTATTTACAAAAACTGAGATTGAGACTCTGATGAGGAATGCAGATGACAGGCATCATAACAGGCTTGTTATTGATGGGAATGGCTATGCAAGGATTATTTCAGATGAAGAGAGAGCTTATCTGTATCCGGTATATATTGAAGAATGGAATGCCGGAAATAATTATGTTGGGAAATATTCTAAGCTTTATGCTTTGGATGACAGTTATAAATATTGTTTGTATGGATGGTATCGGTATTTGATTACTGGAAGAGGACAGTTTATTGATTATCTGCCAGAGAGAGTAGACGAAGCTGAACTGATAGAGCAGATTAAAGAGGTTTGAGCAGAAAGAAGGCATTTTGAAAATACAAAAGAGAGATTTTAGAAAAAAATTTAGAGATAAATATTATGAATACTATAATGAGAGCGCACCGATAAAGAAATCAAGACTATATACTGCGTTATTGGCAGGGGCATTATTTTTTTCTATGGTTGGATTGCTTTTAAATTTTTTGTACATTGTAATTGAGAAGGCAAGCATACATTTGGTGTATGTGGAACTTGCAGCTTATATAATAGCGGGTATTATTTTGGCGATTGGTGAGTCAAAAAATGTATGCAAAGATTATAAAAAGAAATTGTTAGAAAAAAGCTTACAGGCAATTGATAAGACGTTTAATGATAAATGGCATCCGAAAAATTTGTATTGTAAGGAAAAATGTATTGAATTGTTTAAAAGAGATTATAGTAAATCTTGGGGGTATTTGTTATCAAAGATAATTAATAAAACGGTAGCATTTTTGCTCACGATACTATTTTCTTTGATTACATACATATATCCAGGTGTGCATGATGTAGACTCTCGATGGGTTACATTATTTTTTATCGGCTTTTTGGTAATTCAATATTTGGGAGCATATATACCTAAAGTGGCAGAAAAAATAGCTGTTGATTATTTATATGACAGAGTATGCAATGATTACAAATATTACCTGGCCGAGCAATGTGTATATGGTGAAGCACAGAATGCATCAGGGGATGAAGATCAGAAGGTGATTGTGGATTCAAAAAAGAATATAGTTAGTATAGGAGTGGTACTTTTTGTTGTAGGTCTTTGCATTTTTCCGATGATTGTATGGGGGATTGGAGCATATTTTGACAATACGGCATTTGCGAGTACAATAATTACATATGCAGGAAGTATTATCGGTGGCGGTATCACATTGGCAGGAGTATATATTACGATTGTTGCCAATAACAGACAAAGAAGAGAGGATCTGACACTTCAATATATGCCTGTTTTAACAGAACGTATTGTTCCATACGCAGAGAAAACGACTTTGTGTAGTGAAATCACATATTTGTTTGGACATCCGTTGTTTGATGATAACGATATGGAATTTTGCAGTCAACAAATCGAATTAGAGAATGTTGGCCGGGGCGAAATCGTTAATTGCAGTATTGATATGACGGAGATTCGTTTATTTACGGCATCAGAAGATGATTTGTATGCTATAAAGAATGATGCCTGTATTCTGGGAGATGGCTTTTTTCAATTTATTCCGATAAATGGGAAGATTGTATTATATGTGACTTATCCCAAGGCAAAGGAATGGGTATATGAAAAAGAGGCGAGTCTTTCTATTGAGACTACAATTGAAATTGTGATACGAGGAATTATTGGAGAATGCGAGTGTCGGTATCAATTGCATTATTTCCTCGATTTGAATTATGAAAAGGATGAGGTATGTAGAAGTGAGATCAAGACAGTTACGTTGAGTTTGGAGAGGGAGATGTAAGAAAACGGGAGAAAAAAATAAGAAAAGTTGTTTTGTTATTACACCAATGGCTCCACCACGTACCTTCTGATACAGAAAAACGTCGTGAAGCTGTAAAAGCAAAAATATAGGATATTTATGATGATTCCAGGAAGAACTATGGTGCTCCGAAAATAACTGTAGAACTGTAAGTCCTCAATTGCGAGTACCACAACAAAGCAAAACCCTGCATTACTGCAGGGCTAAGCTGACATGTGCTTTGGAATCTCGGTGAGAAGTAGTTCGAAGTATTGATAAACATTCAGGTAGTTGGCTTTCGCAGTCTCAACAATACTATAGATCATTGCACTGGCACGGGCTCCGTTTGAGGTCTCGATCAAAACGAAGTTCTTACGGTCAATGGTGAAAGGACGAATGGCTGGGGGTGATATCATGAATGACCGGATCGGTCGCAAATTCCTGCATCAGCCAGCGGAACGGTTCCAGAGTCATGGAACGGAGTTCATCGGAATTTCGGATCAGCATCTTTAAGCATGGCAGACCGCCTTAATGATGGTTGCCAGAAATGCTTCTGAAATGTCGGAATCGAATTCGATGGAGATGTTATTGTATGTAAGTTTTGCGGTCGAGCGAATCGCGCGATTCGAGTTATACGATACAAGAGATATTTTCTCAAAAATATGATATCATGATAAGGTACTTGTGCTTGAGGATTTACAAAAATGCAAGTGTTAATTAAAGTCTAGCGTCGAAATATTGAGCGTTTACTTTTGATGAGGAAAATTTTGAAATGAGCAGGTATAAAGTGCTGGTACAAATTGGAATAAAATGATATTATATTGATATATGCATACGATAAGCACTAAATGGAGAATACTATGTTTAAATTTGATATTGAAGATGGTGTTATGTCGGTAATGATAGATAAAGACATTGATAACAATATAGGAGACATTTCAGAATTATTAAGAATTCATAATGTCTTTTTAAATTCGGATTGTACAAAAATTATTTTGTTTTTTACAGAATGCAACTATATTGATGCAGCCGTTTCTGTTATAATTGGAACCTTTCCAGAATATGCTAGATTGCATCATAAAAAGGTAAACTTTAGATTCCCAAACAGGCAAAACCCAATTCTTAAGTTTATGAAACAGATTGGAATGTATGAATACTATACGAAAATTAACCAATATAAAGGCGACGATATTATCCCGTTTAATAGAATTAAAGATGAATCCATGATGGATGAGTATACTGAAAAAATTATGACCCTTGCTCCTATTAAAATGCAAAAAGAAGCACAAGATATTTTATCTTCGTATATATATGAAATATATCAAAATGGTTTATTTCATTCGAAAAGTGAGATAGGGGTGTATACTTCGGGAATATGGTTGCCAGATAAAAAAGAATTTCATTTTTCAGTTTACGATATGGGAACTGGGATCCCTGCGAATATACGTCAAACTTTAAATATAAAAGATTTGGATTCAGAAAAATGTGTAAAGATAGCATTTATTGATGGCTTTTCCACAAGTAAAGAGAAGGGGGTTAATAGAGGACTTGGACTTACAAGACTTAAAAGTTTTATCAATTTGAATAATGGAAGTATGTCTATGTATACAGATGATTTATGCTATTGTATAGATGAAAGCCATAGGGAAACTTACAAAAAACTAAGCACTCCAATAATAGGCACACTAATTATTATAAATATAGTAGCTGATGAAAATAATATATATATAGTTGAAAAGGAGAAAAAGCATGATTAGCATCAAAGTAAATAAGTTTTTACAAAGTGCATTTTCAAACGAACAAGCTGAGATATTAAAAGGAGAGATTAGCAATTATATTGATAAGGGGGATAAGATTGTTTTAGATTTTGATGGAATCACAAAATTTACTACATTATTTTTTAATTTTAGCACAGGATATTTTATTAATCTACTTGGGAAGGAAAAATATGATAGAGTATTTGAACTAAGAAATTTGAATGATTTGGGTGAGAGTACTTATATACATTCATATAATAATTCTGTAAAGAATGATCTGAAGGGATCAGAAGAAATGCAGGCGCAGATTATGAATATTATTAACAGCACTGATGAAACATAGGTGTAGATATGGCAAAAATTATAGATATTAAAAATATAGATATAAGTAAAATAAAAAGCGATGAGGTATTTGCAATAGATACAAATGCATTAATATGGACACATTATTCAAAAGCGAGTGATCCGAAGTTAAATAAACATCCGTATCAGGTTATAGCATATCCGAATTTTATTAGTAGATTGTTGCAAAATGGTAATAAAATTGTTACAACTACATTGAATATTTCAGAGTTGTGTGGCGTTGTGGAGAAAAATGAATATGAGTTATATAAAGCAATTCATAGTCAGAAGAATTTGAAGTTTAAAGATTATAGGAAACAAACTGACCAGAGAAGAAGTTATAAAGAAGAACTTGACACGATGATTATGGAGATAAAAGATGCATATGATAATCAAATAGAAATTGTAGAAATAGATCCTGCTATTATTTTAAGTTTCCAATCCGAAATATGTAACAATAGATGTGATATATTTGATTATGCAATAATCGAATATTTTAAGAAAATGCGAATTGTAAATTATATAAGTGATGATAAGGATTTTGAGACAATTGACGGAATTAATTTGTACACTACATATGAAATCCCATAATTAAAAAATGGCATACGATTTAGGTGAACGGATATGAGAATAAAATGGCTTCATATTTCAGATATACATTTAAATAAAACAGGAACTGAAACAAGGCGTATGCGAATGCAGCTTATTAGTTACCTGAAATCTGCTAAGGTGTTATATGACTATCTGTTTGTGACCGGTGATTTGCGTTATGCTCCAAATGGTGTTTTTGATCCTGAGACTTGTACATTTTTGTCTGATGTTATGAATGCAGCACATGTTCGTATAGAAAATGTCTTTATCATTCCAGGAAATCATGACATTGATCGAGAAAATTTTGATAGAAAAAATCATCTTACCTCGATATGGGGTAACTTCGACTCCTATTATAATTCCAAGGAGGGAATCTTTCAGGATGAGGACTTGATTGCAATCGCATCAGGGCAGGAAGATTTTAATGAAATCATAGAAAGCTTCTACGCAGACATTCCAGATAGAATAGCAAAGTATAAGGACAATTTGCATCCACATTTTAATATTGTAGCGGACAAGATTAATGTTTTGCATGTGAACAGTACACTGTTATACTCAGTTGAGCATCAGAATGAGCTTGCAATCGGAACATATCATCTTTTGGATGCCCTTATGAACATTGATAAATCTAAACCGACAGTTCTGTTGTCACATTATTCTTTTGATTTCCTTAACAGAAATGAACAGAAGGAGATACTGAGACTCCTTACAGATTTTAATATCCAACTATGGCTTGCAGGTCATGAACATGATGAAATGCTTCGCAGGCAGAGAGATTTTTTTTATGAGTTTCAGGGGGGAAATCTGCTTTATGAGCCTGGAGACACGAATAGTTGTGTATTGGTAGGAAATTTAGACCTCGAAACAGGGAATGGTCTTATGCAAGGACTGGAATGGCATACAGATTTGGGCTGGAGACTCAGCAAAAATATAAGTCATCAGACTGACAGAAGCAGATACCATTTCAAATTACAAGATGACAATGCCATGAAGATAGCATTGGAATGCGGAGCCAAGAGTGATGATTTTACTTCAATAGCAGGGGCACCATATGCTTTTGAAACGTATGTGCCTGAAACAGAATCCATACCCGCAATGCCAGAAGCGGATTTTAAGATGGCAAAGAAGAATCTTGGCGGAATAAGTGCATCACCTAGTTTGGAAAATTATGACGAGGAAAATGATGACTCTTATGCGATTACCTCAGTCCCTTGGATGCAAGAAAATGGCCTATCACTTCTTTGGGGGAGAGGACAAGAGGAGTCCTATAAAGGATTTTTGTACCTTGATGGTTGTTTTGCACCATTTATGGAGGTAGATGTCTTTCAGTCTCATTATGATTCCTTCGATAATTTTTTAATGAAGAGCGACAGTATGGAGATTCATGTAATTAAAGCAGGAGACATGATTGTATATATTTCTTACAGATATGATCTTTCAAAGTATAGTGACGTAGACATGCGCCTGTTTCATTTTAACAAAATTAAGGAATACATGGGCTCAAATAAGGTATTTGTGAAGATGGTGGGACATGAAACATATAATCTTAATTACAAAACGCAACTTGATACAGATGAATGGCGTGAAAATCTTAAATTAACCGATTATTGGATACAGCAGATGCAAAAGATTTCCAAAATTGAAGACTATTATGGAATAAAATTCTATCTGCCAATTAAGGGAACTGACGAGGATTATCTTGCCATAGAGGTTTTGAGTGATTCTATAGATGGTAAATATTGCCGGACGCTTCCTCCTATGAAGATGAGGGGACAGTTGTTCAGAAAAAAGTATTATCTAAAAGAAAAAATTGATATCGAATGCACGGACAGATTGCTTAGGCTTACGTTATTTGGATATTCTTTTCAACCAGTACGGCAGTATATTATCCCAGGTGAGTATGTTTGGGATAAGAGACAAAGTGGATGGATGAATAGAGAGGCTGGGGGAGTTCCGATATGCGTTGACTTTGAAGTGTCTTGTGAAGCAGATAAAAATCGTGAACTGATATCGTACATTTCTTTCGAGGAGTATCAGAATGAGTTTAATTTGAATGATGTTCCAGAACTTGACGGTGAATTAGAAAAGTTTTTTGACGAATATGTGGACCTTACATATGGAATACAGCATAATCATCAGCTTTTCTTAAATTATTTGGATTCACTGTATGCAATTTGTGTAGAAGACGGGGAGAATGCCTTGCGGGAGCGAGGCTTTGTGAAGAAATTCCATGATAAAGTGACAGTTAATCGCCTTACAGACAATGCTGTATCTGCAGGTTGTAAACTTGTTCAGGGGATCGATGCGGTTGTTCTTAAATATGGAGTACAGGATGAATTTAGTAATACGGTCTCCGATGATAATCTTGGATATCAATGGATGGTTGTCATGAATGAATACAGTGTCAATGGACATTTTCCTATAGCATTGGATGGGTTTGGGGAAGCTTATTATGATTTATTGGTGCTTCGGACCGAAGCTAAAAATGAGGGTGACGGAAAACTGGCGGATATTATTGATTTGTTTGAGAAAGAAGTTCTTGTGGATAAAAAGCCTGTTTTTATCCATTATGATATGATTAGAAACTATTCCTATACTGTGGCAGAAATTCAGAAAAAATACTATTTATATATGGAACATATTCTTGATAATTATGTAGATAAGATGAAAGATGCTATTGAAAATAATCCGAAGTTAGTGCATAAGGGTAAGTCTTTTACAAACCATATTGTATATACGTTGGCAACGGATCCTACTAACATGCATATTTTCGGAAGAAACGAAGATGTTATGGAGGATTTCTATAGATTCAAAAATGAGGCAGATAAACATTTTGATTTACAGAAATTAGGAATGAACAATCCGTAAATATTGTTATAGTGAAATCAGATGATGGAGGCTATTTAAAATGGGATTAAGTGATTACATAGATAATCTTGATACAAAAAATGAATTTCAATTTTTTAATTTTCAGGACTTATCGAATATGAACAAGGTATTTGACTATTACAAAAAATATGCAGAGAAGATATTAAATTTTAATAATTCAGAAGGTAATATATATAATAAAAAAGTAAACAAAGTTTTTGAATGGAATTATGCTTGGGATTTTTCAATTAATGCAGGTTCCAGGGAGGAATTCTATAAGGAGCAGCTCCAATTGAATGAGGGAACAATATGCAGGATATATGCATTTTTCTATCAATGGGTTAATCAAAGTTGTGTGTTTGAAAATGGTGAGGAAATTGTTGAAGAAATTCATATGAATTTGACGGAACACTTTATGGAGGAAAAGTTTTCTGAAACTATATCTATGAGTACTTCATTAAGAAAGAATAATATTGCAGAGTATCTGGCTAAGTTCGCAATTGAGATAATTGTTGCGCATGAAATAGGACATTTATATAATGGACATACAGAATATTATTTAACGCTTCAGCAAGAATTAAACTCAGGTATTTCGGAAAAACGCAGAGAACAGTGTTTGCTTGATTTAAGAACACTGGAGTATGATGCTGATGCATATGCTGTAAATCGTGTGTTAGAGGAAGTTGTTTATTTGATTGAGTGCCAGGATAAAATATTAAATCTTATGGAATCTGAAAAGGCAGTTCTAGATTTGTTAATGTATGCAATTCATGGATTGTGTTTTTTGATGAGAATTGAAGAAACTGAAAGAATTGATCAAAATGCAAAATTAGATCATCCTCATCCAATTATTCGTGAAATATGTATGATCAGTGCTTTGAAACAACATTTTAAAAAAATGAAGGAAATAAAAAATATTAGGTATGAATATGATTTTGAAAAAAGTATAGTTATTCAAAAAGCAGAAAGTACGATGTGTGCTATAAAACATAGAGATTCTGGAGAATTAAAAGAAATATTTCAGAATAAGTTTGAAATATTGCAAAATGGTTGTAGTGAACTTGATTTAAATTGGAAAAGAGTGGCAAAATATATTAAGGCAAGTTCGAGATTGCCAATAGAGGGAATTGATTATAATTAATTGTAGGATAGTATATGGATTAATTATTATTATTTGAGAGTAGGAGAATAATAGAATGCAAATTTGGTTAGAAGTGAAAAATTTTGCAAAAATAAAAGTGGCAAAGGTTTGTGTAAACAAATATTCTGTTTTTGTTGGTCCAAATAATTGTGGAAAAACTTTTTTGATGCAATTAATTGAGGGAATAAATGGCTATTGGAATAAGTTGATAGATAATTCTGCAATGAATACGTTGCTTTATAAGGAAAGTGAGAGTAGTAAAGTATTTGAAATAAATGCTACTTCTTTTTCAGAGTTTGTTAAAGTGATTAATCGGAACATCGAGTCGGAGTTACAAAATATTGTTTCTGATACATTTGAAAAAAATATTCCAATAGGTGAATTGAATATAGAAATTAAATTAGAACCTGATGAAGAATATACTATTTATGATGGAAAGGGAGCTGAATCAATTGAACAATTATTTAAGCAGACGCAAAATATGCAGGATGAAAATGCTTTGGATATTTTAGATAATATGAATGGAAGAACACCGTTTGGTTTGTTGTATAAAAAGAACAGAAAAGATGATTCTGGACTTACATGGGCACTTACAATGGGAACAGATAATATTGAGCCAGAGGTGGCAAAAAGGCTGGTTGCTATGCTGTTAAAGTTAGATAGTTTTTTCATGCCAGCATCCCGGAATGGTCTTATGCTGTTGTATCGCGAGTTTTTTGCGCATAAAACAGATTCTTTGCTATCTTTTCAGAAAAGTGGTGGAACTATGCAAGAACAGGAAAGTAGATTATTGAATCTGACCAAACCAATGTATAATTTCTTACGTTTTTTACAGACATATAGTCTGGATGAAAAACATATGGAACATTTCCAGAAAGAGATTCAGTTTTATAATGAGAAAATTATAGACGGACATATCACGACTGATGGTCAAAATGGATTTCAATATTCAAATCGACTTGGTATGGAAAATGTGCCAATGTATTTGACATCTTCAATGGTTAATGAGGTCGCACCGTTATTTTTGGTAATGACTTCAAAAAATAATTATGAAAGATTTATTATTGATGAAGTGGAAGCCAGTTTACATCCTGAGAAACAGCGGGAGCTAGTTCGCTTGTTAAATCGGTTATATAATCGTGGATGTAAATTTATCATAAGTACACATAGTGATACTTTTGTGAATAAGTTGAATAATCTGGCAATCTTATCTAACTATGTTCATAATAACGACGATGAAAATATATTAAATCAGTTTGAAGTTGATAAGACTGATTTGATAAAAATAGAAGATTTGTATGTGTATGAGTTTGTTCAGACCGAAAGTGGACAATGTGAAGTACATGAAAAAATTTTTAATTCTAAGTACGGATATCAATTTGATTTATTTACGCAATCGGCTTTGACAATATATAATGAGGCGGTTAAATTGGAGGAGTTGACAAAAGATGCCTAATCTTCAAATTAAGGATATTAATTCTAAAAACATTTCTAAAAATGTTTTATATAAGGTGCCGGAATCTATGCGGATTCAATTTGTGGAGTCACATGAAGACAAATGCGAAAGAGTTTTTCTGGATTATCAACTAGAGGATGAGCAATTTGGAATATATGCCACAGAATATAGAGCACCTGTGATTAAAAAAGGAATCAAAACTACGGATATTATTGCCTGTATTATTGATGAAAAGCAAAAGAACATATATACATTGGTTGCTGATGTGAAATCCAATATTTCTTCATTTAGCGACGACCTTTCAAAAGGTGCAGCTTTAATAACTGTTATAAAAGAAGTAAGAGATTTTTCAGAACAAATTGAGGATGGGCTCTTACATAAAGAAAACTTTCTTATGTATCATAAAAATGAAGGTTTTAATGAAAGATGTGAAATGGCAATTTTTACGCGAAATTTTGAATGCGAAAAGTTTAGAGATGCAGCCAAATATATAGAAAAATTATTATATGAAGATAGTGAAAAAGGTCAGGTATTAGCTGAAATCGTAATGAAAAGAAACCTTATGAGATATAAAGGAGAGGAAAAACGGCTTCTTAAGTTTGCTGAACAAAAGTTGCTTATCAAGGATAAGGAGTTTGATCTAAAGGTATATCTTTTGAAGAAGGAAAAAAATTCCGGAGATTATACGTATAAAATACCATTAAAACTATAAGAGTCTCGATGACAAAAGAAAAATGATATTGTGTTTAAGTTTATGAAGGAAGAGGAGAAATACTAATGGAACGAAGATAGGCGCTGATTACTGTTAGTTGTAAGCTGATCCGCGTGTTCTATGCGGTGATAATAAAAGGGATGGACTATGACAGATTTAAAATGTGTCAGATATCCGTCGAAAAAGCAACGTAATGGCCGTCTAAGCAAGAAATATTAACAGGAAAGCGTCCGCCATCAATGGTGCTGTGAAACAGGAATGCAAAATATGTAAGAAAAGTAGAGCCAGTAGCTGCGTTGACATTTTTTATAGGGCAACGCCCTGCTGAAGGAACATGAGTAGCACCAAACTATGGATAAGCAGAACGAAGGAATTCAGGAGCCATCAGAGGAGGAAGTTCCTGATAGACATGAGAGGTTAGCTACTGTAGATAAATTTGGAAAACAAGAAGGTCTTCATAAGAAGCAAAGACGTTTTATTTCTTGTACCTAAAATCATCAGAATGGACTCCATGAAATCGCTTCATATCCAGAAAACTCTATTTTGGAGATATATGTAACCTATCAACTGTTCAGCAATGTTAGTAAAATCAAGGTTTTTTGTTGAATATGCATTAAAAAGAATAGAGAGGAATTGAAAATGATAAATTTATACCATTACACAAGTGTTGATGGATTTGAGGGAATAGTAAAGAACAATTCGATACGTATGACAAAATCAGAATTTCTTAATGATCCATATGATTGCCATTTGTTTGTAAAGTTAGTGGAAAAGTATTTAGATGCAAATGAGAGTGAAATCAATAAAGTGATTGGTCAATTAAGTACAAACAAAGTAGAGGTTACGGAACTGTATAAAGAAAAAGACTGTAATTTAATTAAATATATTGAATATATTCAAAAGAATATAGGTCTTTATGTTATGTCACTAACTCAAAAGGAAGATGAGATGAATATGTGGAATTATTATGGACATGGAGGGATGGAGTTAAAATTTTCAATTGGAGAATTAGTAGATTCACTAAGGGGAACGTTTATTTCAGAAAAAGAGTACTTGACAAATGCAAATGTGATATATGCGAATCCAGAATTGGACATAGAAAAAATTTCAGTACCAGATTTTTCAAAGTTTATTTTGATGAGTAAAGATTCTCAAAATATATTTATGGAGCATAGAAAATTTATTAAAGATAATTCTTTTTATCATGCGGATCAATTGTATTCAATATCCAATTTAGGAAATTTTATTTATATATATGTAAAAGGTTACATTACTACTTTGGAGTATTTAATTAAGCAAAATCAAATAAACATTAACACTGAACCTGACGTTGTGTTTGAGAGGGTTTTTGATAATATATCGAAGCTTAATAATTTTTTTTATTGGAAACATGATTTGTCTCTCTATATGCTGGTTTTATCTGCATTAATAAAAAGTGATACATACCAGTATGAAGATGAGCATCGTATAGTATATTTTGAGTATAATATTGATGGAAATAAAAGAAAAAGTGAAGAGTATGGAGTTAAAAGCATAGATAATAATCGTTTTTTATACCCGTATATTGTTTTTGAAAAGGATTGCATGTTAAAAGAATCTTTGAAAAGTGTTATTGTTTCACCAATTACAAGAAATTTACCTATTGATAAGAACTCATATTGTGAAACCTTGAAAAAATTTCTTTTGGGAAATGGATTTGATAAATCGGTAGATATAAAGTATTCAAAACACATGATTCGATGGTGATGGTGATGGTGATTGTGATGAGTGTTTGTGTGTGTGATTTATGAAGCAAGCACTGCAATTTTTTTGCTTTTGCTTTTTATTCCAAAACAACATTGATTGTGGTACCAGTCAGAAAGGCGCCGTGATTTAACCTCTTTTGATATGGTTGTGGGATCTTTACAAAGGAATGCCGCAATGTCTTTAAAAGTCGCACCTTTGGATAACTCGTTTTCGATGTAGATACGGTCATTAAGTGTCAGATGTTTCTGGTTTCCAGGGATATATTTACTCATGATAATTCTCCTTCTACTGCTGTCAGAAGGAAATATTACAATAACACTGATGTGTGAAAGAGTAAATATCTACTGTGCAGGACTGAATTCCACCGCTCTGTTGGGCAGTGGAATTTAAAATGTGCGCCTAGCGGCGCACGTTTCCAACGGGTTAAAGTCCCGAATCCGCCCGGTAGTGGGAAGGATATAGCCGAAAGCAAGGGTGTCCATCGTGAGGTGGAATCTGAAGGGAGCTGGATGTGAGGAACATACTAACTCATGGGCAAATCTCTGGTTTGACGGACAGAAATCTCATATGAGGTTATGCATGAGGGTACTACGGAATTGCAAGTATGAAGAACAACATAGATGACATCAATGGATGGCTCTATCACAGAATACGTATGTGTATATGGAAACAGTGGAAGAAACCAAGGACGAAGGTACGTAATCTTAACAAGATGGGAGTACCCGAAGACTTGGCAATGCAAGCGGGTAATACCCGACGGGGACATTGGTTTGCAACACATACAGTTGCAGTAAACATGGCAATGACAAAAGAAAGACTGATAAACAGCGGCTTTTATGATTTAGCCACAGCCTATCAGTCTGTGCACGTCAACTATTGAAAGCGCCGTATACCGAACGGTACGTACGGTGCCGTGAGAGGACGGCGGTTAGTCACCGCCTCCTACTCGATTTCATTTTAGGGCTGTATATTACAAGACGGTAAAAGCTTGCATTTGAGATGAAAAAGAAGTACACTCAATTAAGTACACAAAAATAAGAATTGGAGAAATTACAAATGGAAAATCAGGTAAGGGAGATTTCACTTCGCCAGTTATTCTGGAAAGTGATGATGGGATGGAAGTTATGGATTTTATGTGCGGTGTTGTTTGCAATTTTACTTCCGGGAGTGAAGTATGCAAAGGACGTGCGGGCATATCATGCGGCACAGCAGCCAAAGGATGAGAAGCAGGAACCGACAGTTGTTCTTACGGATGACGAGCAACAGCAGATCGATGATGTAAAGAGTTTAAATCTTTTAATTGAAAAAAACAGCAATTATATGCAGAATTCGATTTTGATGAACATTGATCCCTATCAGGAGCACAGAATGGAATTACAGTATTACATAGATTCTGATTTTGTGATGAATTACACGAAGGACAGCAAGAAAGATTATACATCCGCGATTGCAAATGCTTATGTGGATTATGCAAATAACGGCGTGGATCAGAAAACGATATGGAAAGATGTTTCTACAAAGTCGGAAGATAAGTATCTGGCAGAACTTGTGTCTGCATATAGTAATTCGGATAATACCTTTTCTGTAATTATTAAGTATACAGATAAAAAGGGTCTGGAAAGTGTGGCAAAGCAGATACAGAATGAACTGGAAAAGAAGCAGCCGGAATTCAGTAAGCGTATAGGCGGACATAAGCTGGTATTGGTATCCGAAAATTATCAGATATGTACCGATTCGGATCTTGCAACTTCTCAGGGCAATGTTTCGAATCTGATCAAATCCTACAGGGATCAGATTACTACTCTTAAGTCTGCTATGTCAGAGGATCAGTTGAGTGAACTGGAGCGAGAGGAAAATCTGGAGTCGGATGACAAGGAAGAGTCTGCAGCGGTACAGGTTGCTGCTCCGGCTTTGAGCAAGAAATATGTGGTACTTGGTTTTGTGATGGGAGTATTTCTTGCCGCATTGTATTTGGTTTGTATTGCTGTATTATCAAACAAGCTGCAGGCAGCAGAGGAATTGGTGCGATACTATAAGATGCGTCAGTTTGGTATTATCACCAGGGAGCAGCGCACCAAGGGAATTACTGGATTTTTACTGCGCATCAAGTATCGGAATCAGAAGATGCTTTCTCCGGAGGCATCCCTGCAGATGGCTTCTTCAAATATTGAACTGTATTGTAAGAATGAAGGAATTACAAAGCTTTTCCTGACAGGTTCAGAGATTGAGCGAATGAAGAAAGAATGGATCACAAAGCTGACCGAACATCTGAAAGCAAGTGGTATTCAGGTGGTATATGGGGAGAATATCTGTTATGATTCTGCAGCGATGCGTGAAGCTTCGGAAGCTGGCCATGTCGTGTTAGTGGAGATTACGGATACATCGATCTATCAGGAGATTGAAAAGGAACTTCGCATGTTAAAAGACTGGAATGTTGATGTCATTGGATGTGTAGGAGTGGAATAAAGAACAATGGGAAAATATTTTGGAACAGACGGTTTTCGCGGTGAGGCAAATAAAGTACTGACCGCGGATCATGCATATAAAATTGGACGTTACCTGGGCTGGTATTACAACCAGAATCACAGGGGACGGATCATTATCGGAAAGGACACGCGTCGTAGCAGTTACATGTTTGAGTATGCGCTGGTTGCCGGTATTACGGCATCCGGAGCAGATGCATTCTTGCTGCATGTTACCACTACGCCAAGTGTGGCATATGTAGTCCGTACAGAAAATTTCGACTGCGGCATTATGGTTTCTGCCAGCCACAATCCATATTATGACAATGGAATCAAGGTCATGGATGGAAACGGACACAAGATTTCCGCAGAAGTGGAAGCTGCACTGGAGAAATACATAGATGGGGAGATGGGAGAACTGCCTTTTGCACTGCGTGACAAGGTTGGTGTGGCGCGGGATTATGCGATCGGACGGAACCGTTACATCGGCTATCTGATTTCTCTGGCTACCAGATCTTACGATGGGATGCGCGTGGGGCTGGATTGTTCCAACGGAAGTACATTTAATATTGCAAAGAGTGTGTTTGATGCGCTTGGTGCCAAAACATATGTGGTTGGCAATGAGCCGGACGGTACCAACATCAATATGGGATGTGGATCGACACATATCGAGAATCTGCAGAGACTTGTCCGGGAGAAGAATCTGGATTGCGGATTTGCGTTTGATGGAGATGCTGACCGGTGTATTGCCGTGGATGAGAACGGCATGGAAGTGCACGGGGATTATATCCTGTATGTCTGTGGGAAGTATCTGAAGGAATGTGGCCGTCTGCAGAATAATACGGTGGTTGCCACGATCATGTCCAACATGGGATTGTTCAAAGCGATGAAGCGCGAGGGCATTGGGGTATGTGTGACCACGGTTGGCGATAAGTATGTCAATGAGGCGATGGTTGCCAACGGATATGTGCTCGGCGGAGAGCAGTCCGGACATATCATTTTCAGTAAGCATGCGACGACCGGAGATGGAATCCTTACGGCATTGATGCTGATGGAGGTGATTCTGGAGAAGAAGCAGAGCCTCGGCACGCTGTGCAAGGGGATGCAGATGTACCCACAGCTTTTGAAGAATGTGAAGGTTGAGGACAAGGCTGCGGTTACCGGCAATGCGCGTGTGCAGGCGGAGAAGGAGCGGATCAGCACCGCTTTGGGTGAGGATGGAAGAATCCTTCTGCGTGAGAGCGGTACGGAGCCGGTGATTCGTGTGATGGTTGAGGCACAGAGTGATGAGTTGTGCGCGAAGTATGTGGATGAGATGGTGCAGGTGATCCGGGAAGAGGGGCTTGCAGTGGAGTAGAATGAATAGAATAGTGAGATGGTAAGGGGAGCCGGCGCTGGTGCGCCGGCTTGTTTGTTATATGTTTTTCTTGTTATGTTATGTTTTTGTGGAATTGAAACGCGAATTGTCATTTATATAAAAACCACTTGATAAACGATGAAAAAGAGAATATTATGGAAATGTGATATAGAAAAAAGATAGCCAGGTATTTATGGCAAGAAATTTATAAATGAGTTTGTAGATTGTATTATTGATATGTACCAAAATAGTAGTGAGATTATGTAAATTGAAGACTAGAGTTAATACATATGGTTTAGTGGAAAAGTATAAAAGTTTGGCAAAGAAAAAGCATGAAAAAAATAATTGTACATATAAAATCAGAAGCTGTTGAATGTTATTCGCAATATCCGTTTGGGGGAGAACTAGCAAACTATGTAAACCGAAAATTGGAATACTTACAAAATACGATTAATAATATAAAGTATTCAAGAGATTGTATTCGACCGAATGTATATACCTATATTTCGGAGGAAATAAATGCCTTTGCGGCTAAGATAAGTGACACTACTTATGTAATTGCAATCTCAACGGCTATATTTAGTAATTTGAATCAAGAATTAAGTTCGTATTTATGTCACTCTGATATCAGAGCTCATTTTTATGGAAAACATTTAAATATAAAAAAGCACGTTGAGAGAATCCTAAATTATATATTACTCTTTATAGTATTACATGAGAACTATCACATTTTGAATGGGCATTTAGATACATATTTCCCAAGTGAAAATCTTATGTTCGAATCGGGCGCAAAGTTTGAATCAAAAAATCAGATACTGCAAATTTTAGAATTGGATGCGGATTATTGTGCGGTGCGATCATTGGTGTATCTTCTGGACGAAAAATATCATTTTGAGGATTGGGCTGATAGAGAGTTTTTATTAGCAGGATTTTCTTTGTATTACATTTTTTTAATATTTCAAGAAAAAAATTATGAAAACATACAGTCGATTGGGGATTATTTGAATGATTTTACTCATCCACCAGCAAGCGTAAGAATTGTGCATGCATCAAGTTTATTGTTAAGATACGGGACTAATTTGTTTAGTAATAAAGAGAAGTTATTGTCAGTTGTATATGAGCTGGTAGATTTATGTATTTATTTTGACAGAATATATTATGATAGCGATACTGTAGAAATGACTCTTATTGCTTATGGTTATACCCCTAAAGGAACTGAATATCTACAATCTCTGTATGATAAATGGAAGTATGTAAGAAAAAAATTAGAAACATATGCTCAAATAGAATTGCGAGAGGTGGAATCATTGAATAGTAATCAAAATTATTTCCTGAACAATCAGGGTGAATTTGTGAAAGTTCTTAATATGGAAAAGAGGATGGAGTTGTTTTGGAAAAACTTATTGAGGTTGTAAATTTTACGTTTTAAAAAGAACATAAATACTTGAATAAACGGTAAAATGTAGAAAAAATGCTGCTGAATATTATTTTAAGTTAGATTGATGTATTTAGGGAAAAGTGTTATGAGAGTAGAAGGGGATGATGGTTTGGCTATCGGTCTTCAAAATATAAATTGTAGTGTGATAAGGGGATAGTTGAAAAGTTATGTTATAAAAGATATGCTTGAAAAAAGATAAATTTATTATAGGAAGAGTTTATAGCGATTTATGGAGAATATGAATATAGTGTGAGTAAAAGGGAGCTGCCCCATTAAAAAATACAGAGGAATATGTTTCCAATGGAGAGTATGCATGGAATAGTGGAATGTTTGTGTGGAAAGCAGCTGTTATTTCAGAACAGTTTCAGAAATATCTTCCGGATATTTAAAAATGCTTGACCAAAATTGGAGATGCTATGGGGACTGATTCAGAAATGAACGTAATTAATGAAGTGTATCGGGGTATCCCTAGCATTTTAATTGATTATGGAATTGTGGAAAAGAGAGACATTGTTAAAGCTATTTCTGCAGACATGGGCAGGAGATTACTACAGTCGGAGTTGAGAATCTGATTATTGTTGAGACGGAAGATGCTAATTTTAGTGTGCGATAAGGAACTTGTACAGGATGCGAAATTGATTGTTGATTATTTAAAGAAAGAAGGATGCGACGAGTTGTTATAAGCTGATCATGATGGGATGAAAAGTAAGGAGGAAATGAAATTATGTTTTATAATAGAAGAAAGGTCGCTTTATTTTTACCTATGTATGTAATAGGGGGGATAATTGCATTTAATTTGCTAAAGATCTTGTTGAATGTAACAGAAATTAAGAATTATTACACAAACCATATAATATTTTTGGAAATTAGTATTGTTTTAGGTATCGTATTCTTTTTATCGTTAATAGGTGTAATATATAATGTCCTAAAAAAAAGAATACCAATAACAAGTCTTGTGATATGGGGAGCTGTATTTTGGACGATTTTTTTAATTGGTAGCTATTTTCAGATGGATCAAGGTATGGACAAGCTTGCGAATGTTATGTTGTCTATTGCTACAGGAATTTTGAGTGGATTAGTAATTGCAGTAATACAGGCGTTTAAAAGATATGAAGAGAATAAAATAATATATGAAATTCAAAATATGCCATTTCGATATACCATACATCATGAAATGAGTAAACATATACGTAATATAAAAAAAAATAAGAGACTGTCAAATGAACAGAAAAATCGCAAATATAAAAAAGTAGTGAAGCATGCACTGAAAAAATATCAGAAACTGATAAAAACTGTGGACCACGAACAGTATGAAGTACTATTCAATGATGCAAATTTAAAGAATCCAAATTATGAAGAGTTCAAAAATTTTTGTAAGAATGTAATGAAAATTCGGGATTTGTCTATAATATTGGGTAATATTCAAACTTTGAATGAAATATTAGAAGAGGCTGAAAAGCAGGAGGCAAAAAATGAAAGTACAAGATTAGAGAATTTAAAAAAAGAAGTTGAAGGTATTATATTGAATTGATATCGTTCCTGAGCAATATACTAATGAACACGAATGTTATTTTGATAAATGTTATTTGAAACATTTAGAGCTGGTTGGAACAGAAACAATATGATTTATGACCAAATGAAGATATTGAAAATGGCTGGAGATATTAGAATCAGATAAGTGGTAAGTGGATATTTTGTAAATGTAGAATTATCCTTACCATGTTAATTTACAAAATATTCTTTGAGCAAAATACCTGATAAGTAAATAAGAATATTTTATAAGCGAAATATGAAAAATAGAATGATAGTCATGTAACGAAAATGAAAAGGGGCTTATAGAAATGGTATATAAGTGGATGAAGGAACATAAACAGCAGAGAAAGATTGTAATATTTTGCGGAACGATAGAAATTTGTGCCTGGATAATATTATATTTTGTGTGGCATTTTAAAGGAAACAATATAAAAATAAATAATAATGGATTAATAGAAAAATATGATTTTCAAGAGGTGTCCCATTTTTTGTATAACATTTATACGGCAATAGCAACAACTATTGTAACATTTTTGGGTGGATCATTAGTTTCAATAATAAAAAAGATGTTTCAACAAATAGGAAAAATAGATAAAGAAAAGTACATAATAGTTTGGAAAATACGTGATACATACGATACATATAAATTGATGTGGTTATCTTATTTACAAATGATAATGGGATATTTAGAATGCGTGGCATCAAACTATATTTTTTATATTGTAGTATTCGGAATGCAACAAGTATTTAAATTAAAAAAACAGACAGGTTCTATTTTAAATATAGTAACATTTAGTTTGGCTTTGGGTGCAGTTATTGTAATCTGTGTGACTTATATAATAACAAGAAGTTATTTGAGAAGTACGATTGTACTACTAGTATATTGCTTCTCCATATTATTGCTGGTATGTGGTTTTTTTGTAAAAAATAAAATGGAATTATACATTATAATAGCATTTTTGAGTATTGGTTTGTCATTAATTTTCCTACATATGTTACATAAAATAAATGTGGTAGAAAAGAAATGTTCATTGAGATTATGTATTACCGTTACTTTGAGAAATATAGCAATTTCTGGAAGTTTATTTGGAGTTATTTTTTTTAGTACCACATATATGTATGATATTGCTAATTGGATATACATAATCACACTCGTTGTTGATATGATGTTTGCAATGTTGAAAAATGAGAACTATTTAAAAGATATTTATATTGAAATAAAAAATGAAAATAAAAATGTAAGGACAAAAGGAGAAATTAAAAAAATTGGAAATATGGTGATGTATACAACAACATATGGAATAGACGAAATGATTGATTGTAGTTCTGTAACAAATATTGAATATTCTTATAAAATATCAAAATTGGAACAAAAATTATATAAAAAAACTCAAGATTGTCGAGCAATATGTGCTGATTTAAAAGATATTAGGATTATTGCTGATGATTATAAAATAAAAAATGATTGGATATATTTTTATAATATATGTATGGGGGAAAAACGAGTTAATATATATAGATTCTCAGATTGTGTGAAACTGACAGACAATACTAAAATTATAAAAAATAATTAGTCATTCTTCCTCAAAATTGTATTTTATGGGGATTTGGTGAATATTACGGTGCGGCAGAGCCGCCAGTCCGGTGTGACGGAGCCACCTGTCCGGACTAACGGAGCCACCCCATTTTGTTTATTAAGTTACTTTTCCATTGCTGGATCCAGTCCATATACTTCTCTCATAGAGAGGTCTTTAGATGGGTCAACACTTTCAATATCGATCTTATAGGAATCATACGATATACGATCCATGATAGCATCGGCAAGAGTACTTTCACCATCACAGATTTGCTGGTACCATTCACTTTCACGGAACTGAGAACAAAAGATCTTTGAAGATTTTTTTCGTCTTTTATGTATCAGTTCAAAAAGATTCCTGGCTTCAGCTTCTGTCAGTTTAAGAAGCAGCCACTCATCAATGATCAGTACTATTGGCTTGGTGTATTTCTTCAGGACAGTCGAGAAAGTTCCATTGTCCCTGGCAGCCTGTAAGTCCAATAATAGATCAGGAAGCCGTACATACCGTACTCTGAGTAATAGTGCTTGCATGCTTCCATGCCAAAGGCACAGGCCATATAAGTTTTACCACTTCCGGTTGCTCCAGTAATAAAGATGTTCCAGTATTCTGTAATGTATTCACAGGTTGCCAGACGGTTGATCAGTGCTTTGTTCAGCTTTCGTCCAGAATGGTAATCAATCGCTGCGATGCTGGCATCTGGCTGTTCAAACTCAGCCTGGAGGATCAGCCTTTTCAGACGATTGTTTTTGCGGTTGCTGTATTCGACATCAACAAGCATGCCGAACCGATCTTCGAATGGAACTTCCTTCATTGCAGGATCATCCATCTGGATGCGGAATGCATCTGCCATAGCAGTCAGACGCATTTCAATAAGTTTATCGATTGTACTTTGATTTGTCATGATTTTTTACCTCCATAGTATCTGGCTCCTCTGGTTATGCCATGTGGTTTTACTGCTTGAGATGATTCTGATTCGGTATCAGGTGCATCCTTTGTTGCAGCCAATAGATTTTTGATACTTTTATAGCTGGGTTTACCGGAATAAGAGAGCGCCTTAGAGCAGACCTGTTCCAGTTTTTCTGGCGAATATTTTTCTGCTAGTTTCAGTAATCCCATGCAGCTTCTGTAGGATTGCTGTTCAATCCTGCCGGAGGTAAGTATTGCATCGACAACCTTACTTGTGTTAATTCCAATCGAATCAGCCCACTTACGGAACCGGTCACCGTTCCATTCCAGATATTTCTGGTGTTCCTGCGGCATATGTTCTGTCGCTGTAGAATACTGACCGCTTCGTCCATAGAGTCGTCTGTGAGAGGCAATACGATTGTGATTATAAAATATTTCAACCGTTGTATCTGTTATACGCACATCAACCTTATTTTTGATATACTGATAAGGCACGGAGTAGAACATTCTGTCTACTGCGATGTGATAGTTAAACTGGACGGTGGATTGTTTCCACTCAGCCAGTTCAAAAGGTGTAGCAGGCAACGGAGCCAGCAATGGCATTTCTTCCCCAAGAAATAAACTGAGTCTGCTACATTCCTTTTCCTGAAATTTACGGGCGTTGTAGGCATCCAGTTTTTCACGGATTGAAGCATTTAATTCTGCAAGAGAAAAAAACTGCTCATTGCGAAGGGCTGCTGTTATCCATGTGGATATCTTTCCTACTGATCCCTCTACATTCGGTTTATCCTTGGGTTTCCGGACTCTGGCCGGAAGGATGGCGAGATTATAATGTTCTGCCATCTCATGATAAGTTGTGTTTAAGGTAGTGTTGTACCAGTCACTCTTTTTATGATTCACTGCGGTTGTACAGTTATCAGAAACGAGCATAGGTGTGACACCTCCAAAGAAATCAAACATCTGGACATGAGCTTTGATCCAGCTGTCTGTTTTTTCATTCATATATGCTTTTACAAAAGCATACGGACTGTAAGTTAATACACCTACAAATATCCATGCATCTGTGATTTCTCCGGTGTCCGGATCAATGATGTGGGCAGGGTCACCGGCCCAGTCAACTTCAATCTGTTCACCTGGTTTTCTGGGGATATGCATGGTAGCCCTGCGTTTTTCTTCATCCTTCTGGATGTAGTAGCAGAGCTGAGAATACATTAGAGGCTCTTCGCTGCTCATGCGGCACTCCTCACAGTATTCTACCCAGAGAAGCTTTTTGTTTACACCATTTCGCAGAAGTTCTTTGCGAATGTAGTCAAAGTTTGGCATGCGTTTATTCGTTGCCGACTTATCCTTAGGAAACATCAGCTCCTCTAGTATGCTGTCAGTCATGTCGAAATCCAGCGGCCATGAAAGATTGATTTCCGCTGCCTTTTTCAAAACCTTAGCGACTGTGTTTCTGGATACACCGCAACTCTGTGCGATGTTCCTCTCAGAATCCCAAGCTTTTCAAGCGTAGGATTTCACGATACTTGGTCATAACTTACGACCTCCTTTATCTGTATTCACACCAAAGGTGTGTATTTACAGTATAAAGGAAATATATGTAATAGAGCCCAATAAGGTGGCTCTGAATTACCGGAATATATGGCTCTCAAAGTCCGGACAGGTGGCTCAAAGAGCCCCGGAATAATCAGATACATATTTAATTAATAAGATATTTCGTGACAAGATAACAGATACTGCGTCATTTGAACAAAAATTTTTTGATCAATATTTTAGAAGGGGATGATTGATAGAGTAGTGGTTAAATAGGAAGAACATTTTGTAATTTTTATGAGAATATGACAAAATGTAAATTGTAATAGTAGAGAGGAAAAGAAAGGTGATTTTATGGAATATTATATTATGAAAGTATATAAAGATGAGAAAGAAAAATGTCCGGATATACAGAATGGGTTTAATCAATATGATTCTAAAGCAAAAAAAGGAATTATAATTTGTTTTGTGGAAATGATTTTGGGAGGAATAATTGTGACGCTTTCAATGCCTTTACAATGGAAGCTGATATGGCAAATTTTGGGCGTTATACTTTTAATTGTCGCAGTATTGAGTCTTTTAATTATTGAGAACAAAAATGAAAAAAAGTATATGAACAATTTGATTCAATTCCATAATAAAAAGATTGAACTTTTAGATAATGTTTTAAAAAAGGATGAATTTCAGATAAATACCAAAGAAAAGATTGAAAATTTAATTTGTATATATCAGGATTACATAGACAAAAAAAATGAGGAAGAAAAAGATAGAAATAGAATTATTTTTATGATGGCATCTGCTGTTGCAGGTATATTGACTATTTCATTCGAAAATATGGACAAGATAGGAATAAATTTTTCAAGTTGGTTGTATTTAGCTGCGATTTTACTTATTTTTACTTCAATTGGAGGTTTATGGATATATGCATATAAATATTTTGAGTCATTAAAAGTAAAATATGAAAGTATGATTAAAGATCTGAAAGATGTATTATTGATGAAATATTAAGATGAAAAACAGGAAACTGTATTTGGGGTAACAGGAAACTGTCCTTTAAAAAATATAAATTTTTTAAGGGACTCAAGGAATAGAGACAGATGTTATTTATGTGTCGCTTGGTATTGAATTGTGATATTAAAGAAAAGGAAATACATGATAATTTACTTCCAGGATTATCATATGGAGAACTATGAGAAGAAGTGAAAAAAATTTCCCTTTGGGAGAGAGTGAAGTATATGAAACTTTGAGAAAAATGTGGAAATCAGGATGGTTGGATGAATATTCGGAAAAACATTTTTTAATCCGGTTATTAAATGGGGATGATTTAGTTAGAAGAATGTTTAATCATAATAAATGTACATTTGATGGTGTGATTGGATATAATGCGGACACTTTTTTGATAAACTTTAATTTTAGAATAAAAGAAATGATTAAATATTTTGGAGAGAAAGAAATAGTAGGTTTTATTAGAAATCAATTGAGTGCTGGGAAAAAACATTATAACCAAAATATGTTTTTTCAGGCTTTGTCTGAAATAGAGATAATAAGATATTTTTTAGCATTTGGAAATTCTTTTGAAAAAAAGTGTGAATATGAACCGCATGTGCAAGGTTCAAAATGCAATCCAGAAGCTAGTATAGAATATAAGGATGGGACTCTTGTTAATATAGAAGTTAAAACTCCAGAATTTACTGATCAGCTTCATAAATTTGACAGATATATGCCATTAATTTTGTTGAATGATGAGGGGAGATATGAATTTGAAAATGTTTGTAAAAAAGTAGGGGCATATGCTATAATGCCAAGAGTTATGAAATTAAAACAATTTTTAAATTCGGCAGCTACAAAATTTGAAGAAATCAAAGATGGAAAAATGGTATATAATATTTTGTTTATTAATTGGTCCTATACGGAAATTTCACCAAATGGATATTATGAGGCATGTTCTTTATTATATAATAACATAAATGGAATTTTAAAACACCCTAAAATTGGAAGAAAACTAGGTATATCAGAAGATGTATATAGAAAAGTGAGTGCGGTGTTTGTATATCAGTGCCCTGACGAGATGATTATTTATGGAGATTTTAGATATTTATTTGCTTCTCGCAGTGCTTCTTTTTTGATAAATCCTTACATAATTGATACAAAAGAAAAGAAGGATAAAATATATCGTTTAATGAGATTTAATAAAAATGATTTTTTATGGGACGAAAGTGTTATTGTCAATTTTGATGTGGATGAAAAGCATTTGAATAGAAAAATTATTGAACAGTTAGGAGAAGTAGTACAAAAGAATGCATTAACTTAAAAAGATATAGCATTGATGTAGAAATAGGATGATGGTAAGTACGTAATCATCCGTATCTGTTAGCACCCATATTTTTCTGATACACTTTTTTCATAACAAAGGAAGGAAACTGTATCATTATGAAAAAAGATGAAAAAATCACACTGTGGTCTGAACGAATCCATGAATTTCAATCCAGTGGGCAGACTTGCAAAATATGGTGTCAGGAACATCACGTTCCAGTCTCTACAATGAATTACTGGATGCGCAAACTGAAAACATTGGACGAACAATCGGATACAGATATGATTTTTGCAAAAATGCCAACAGAAAAAGAAATTTCAAAGAATGAGACTTTGAACATCAGCCCGTCTCCAGTCCGCATTTTTATCACAAACGCTATTCGGATCGAAGTGATGCCGGAATGCCCACCGGAACTTTTTCATGTTCTCATACAGGGACTGAAAGATCATGCTTGATCTGGCAGGTGGCACAACCGTTTACCTTGCCTGTGGAGCTACCGATCTGAGAAAAAGCTATCACGGACTGGCTGCAATTATCAAGCTGAAATTCAAACTTGATCCCTATTCGCGCTGCATGTTTGCGTTCTGCAACCGCAGGCGGACTTCTATTAAGATTCTGCAATGGGACGGATCTGGTTTCTGGATTCTGATGAAGAGGCTTGACAGGGATTCCTTTCACTGGCCGGAAACTCCGGATGAATTACAGAAAGTGACCATGAAAGAAATGCATTGGCTGTGTGATGGTCTTTCACTTACTCCGAAGGGAGCTTTTGAAGAAAGACATCCAAAGATTGTTGTATAAAGAACGGATTTGTCAATTCGCAAAAAGCACGAAATACTCGTGGATATCGGTATATATTCCTACACAGTAAAACGTTGATTTTTCTCGAACAGCCGGACTTTCTATGCTATACTGCAATTATCATATAAGAGTTTGGAGATTACCGGATGGATCCGTTTTTTACAGAGGAACAGCTGAATAACATGAGCCGTGAAAACATGATGGAAGTTATGAGAATCATGCAGAATCAGGTTCGGAAAAAAGAGACCGAGGTACAGCTTCTGAAAGACAAGCAGAAAGAACTGGAATTTATGAACGCAATGCTTTCAGGCCGTCTTGCGCTTGCACAGAGAAGACGTTTCGGTTCTTCCAGTGAAAAATACGCAGATGGATATGAACAGATGGATCTGTTTAATGAGGCTGAGGCCAATGCAGATACGGATACTGCTGAGATTGAAGAGGAAATCGTGATTCCATCGCACAAACGGAAAAAACGCACCGGCAAAAAAGAAGAAGATCTTTCTAATTTCGAAGTGACAGAAACAATCGAATATAAACTGACCGGCGAAGACCGCTATTGTCCGGACTGTAGAACAAAGTATAAAGTCGTCACAAAAGAAGTCGTAAAACGACTGAAATTCATCCCATCCACCTTTGAATTGGTGGAAAAAGTTACCTATGTATATAGTTGTCCAAAATGTAGCTCTATGATCCGGCCTGAAAAAGAGTTTCCGCTGATCAAGGGAAGCATTGCTACTCCTTCGCTGGTTGCTGGAATCATGAATGCAAAGTATGTGGCATGCCGCTGGCAAGACAGGAACGTGAATTCGCAAGGTATGACTTAAACCTTTCGACAAAAACAATGGCGAACTGGATCATCAGCTGTGCAGACCGGTATCTGGGACTGCTTTATGGGCAGATGAAGGAAGAATTCCTAAAGAGCAGATACATCCATTGTGATGAGACCAGGATTCAAGTAATTGATGAACCGGATCCGAAAGGATCATCTCAAAACTGGATGTGGGTATATCTGACAGATCATTATAGTGAATCCCCACAGATGGTTCTCTTTGATTATGAGAGAACGCGTGTCGGATATCACCCGGTAAACTTCCTTGGAGATACATTTCATGGATATCTGACGTGTGATGGATACCAGGCGTATCATGGACTGAACGATTCCATTACCGTAACAGGATGCTTTACCCATGCGAGACGCCGTTTTGATGCTGCACTCACGGCATTAAAAAAGGATTTCACAAAGGAGCAGCTGAAAGAAACAGTTGCATATCAGGCAATGACGAGGATCGGAATCCTGTATAAAGTGGAGGAACTGATCAAATATAAGACACCGGAAGAACGGTATCAGGAACGTCAGAAACAGTCACGTCCAGCGGTGGATGCCCTGTTTGAATGGCTGCATTCGATGGAAGATTCTGTAGACAGATCTTCCCTTATTGGTGATGCCATTTTATATACGCTGAATCAGGAAACCTATCTTCGCAGGTACTTGGATGATGGGCATCTGAGCATTGATAATAATAGTGCGGAGCGTGCAATCAAAAATTTTGCAGTAGGCCGCCGGAATTGGCTGTTTGTTAAGAGCATCCGTGGCGCAGATGCCAGCGCAGTTGTTTACAGTATCGCTGAAACTGCCCTGCTGAATGGACTGAAGCCATATGTATATCTTTCCTATGTATTAGACGAGCTTCGTAAAATGGGATCTTTTCCCAAGCCGGATGATCTAAATCGGCTTTTGCCATGGTCAGATGAATTACCGGAAGGATTTCGAACCAAAAAGAAGAAATAAAATGTGCCGCCCTGATGGGCGGCATGTTTAAAAAGGCAAGGTACAGATGATTACGTACTTACGATGTACTGCCACATGCCCGTGGGATCATTGTGCATGACTGCTGGGGCTCTTACTGGAAGTATGAGGACGTGACACATGCCATCTGCTGTGCGCATCTTCTCCGCGAATTAAACGGTGTGATTGAAAATCATCCGGAGCAGACCTGGGCGGTCAGGTTTAAGAAGCTTCTTCTCGACATGAAAAAGGTGCGTGATAAAGCACTTCTTTCAAATAAGGATGCGACCAGCCACTATCACCGCCATAGGTTTGACATGGAGTATGATGCCATCATAAAAACTGCATACGAGGAAAATCCACTTCCGGAATCACCTGCTAAAAAGCGCGGCCGCAGGAAAAAGGGAAAGGTATTAAATTTGATCTGCAGACTGGATAATTACAAGGAATCAGTCTGCCTGTTTATAAAGAATCTCTGTGTACCCTTTGATAACAATCAGGCGGAACGCGATCTGAGAATGGTAAAAGTAAAGACCAAGGTCTCAGGATGCTTCCGAAGCGAAGAAGGCGCACAGGAATATCTTACTATCATGAGTTACATCGGATCAGCACGCAAGCATGGAATCAATGCTTTCACTGCTATCCGCGAAGCACTGAACGGAAACCCAGATATCATTTTCAGCTAACGGGGGTCTGAACAGATACGTTTTTTCTATAATCTTGTTATATTAACATTCCCATATGTATACTCAAAGTATAACTAGAGTTTCAAAAAATTCTCAAAAATTTCTTTATTTTTCGTGTTCAAAGAAAGCATTTAGCTGTGTTCTTCTTTTAATTTCCATCTTTTTTAAAATTTTAGAAACCGTATTTTTTACAGTACCTTCAGATATAAACAAAATAGATGCTATTTCAGAATTGCTCATTCCATTCACAATCATTCTAGCAATATCAAGTTCATGCTGTGTTAGCTTATTCAATTTTTTTGAATTAACAGTATCTACTCGATTATCTATTGCATCAATTAGCCTTGGCATAATTTTAGGATCAAATATATAATTATCAGCATCTACGCTTTTTATTGTAAATATTATATTTTCTACATCGCTATCCTTTAGTAAAAATCCGTTAACCCCTAATCTAATGGTCGAAAAAATATATTCATCTTCTTTATATGTAGTAAGTATTATTATCTTTGTTTGTGGATATTGCTCTCTTATTAATTTTGCTGTTTTTACTCCATCCATAATTGGCATTTCAATATCTAATAACACTATGTCTATTATATGAGACGCTAATTGTTCAAGCACTTCATATCCATTCCCAGCTTCACATACGACTTCTATATCTTCTGATAAAGAAAAAATCTTTTTCATACCCTCTCTTATAATTCGTGAGTCGTCAGCTACCATAATTTTTATCATTTACAAATTCCTCCATAAACTCAATTTTTATTATGAATCCTCTCCCTTGACTCCTATAATTAACAATTCCATTAAATTCCTGAACACGTTTACGAATTCCCTGTAATCCATACGATTCTTTTATTTCTTTACAACCTTTTCCATTGTCAATAATAGCAATGATTATCTTTTTTTCTATTTTCAACTTATAAATACTTATTTGAATTGATGTAGCATCCCCATGTGTAATACTATTAGTAATTGCTTCTTTTATTATTTTAAATATCTCATTTTTTATATGATTAGGAAGATTTTCTATACCTGAATAAGCAGAATATTTTATATCAATTACTGAGACTCTTCTCAATTCAGTTGAAATACGTGAAACTTCTTCATTTAAATTAATAATTTCTTCCGCCTCTTTTACATCATTAACACACTTTCTTACACTTTTAATGCAGTCTCCAATAATATTCTCTAATTGCGATAATTCTTTCGTATCATCTTTATTTTTATTATTTTCTTTAAGATATTTAATGTTCAACATTGCACCCATTAATAAGTGACCTAATGAATCGTGTAATTCCTGTGATATTTTACTTCTATTTTGTGAAATCATATATTCACGCTCTTGAAATGAATATTGCACTATATTATTATATAGAAGTTTAAATCTATCTCTTTCCTCTTTATAATAATGTATAATTTCAAAAATTAAAATAATACCTAAATAAAACCCAATGGAAGTTAGTATATTATAAAACGCCTCTTTTTTTTCAATTCCTTCTTCACATAAACGTATTATAATATATAAAGCAAAATGTAAAAACACATATATCTTTCTTGTTTTTTTATTATATATTTCAAATATATCGTCCAATAAACAAAAGTAATAAATCAATATCGGTGAACCGGTCTTCTCCATATGCATAATAATTGTGCATATAATCAATGCTAAAATAAGAATAAAGTTTTGCGATTTATTTTGTCTTTGATTAAAACGATTAACTATTTCATAAAGAATTAAAATACTATAAAGTAATAAATAAATTTTCCATTTATAATTTGTATATAATAAAGCATCTGTAATCGCTAAAACTAATACTATTCCTTTAATTATAATCATTATTTTAGCGAAATGTGTCATAAACCTATTCATTATAGTTTTCCTCTTCTAAAATATAAAGAAACAATATTTCACTATAAATATGATTCAGCCATCTAATAGTTGTCATTTAGTGTATATTCCAGTTTATTTACAAGATCAGCCTCTTCTATTATTTACAGCTTTATATCTCTTTTCATTATTGGGATTTTCATGTTAGCATCAATGTACAGTAGTAACATTTCAATGAAAAGATACATGCTAAGATAAGATAACGCAAATAGCAATAAATTGTACATTTCGAGGCATGTTACTCTCTGTACACTAAAATCATATAATTCATAGAACAAGTAACAAGAAAATTTTTCATATATTGTTCACTATCAAAATACTCCTCAAGTATTATATCAAAACTATTCAAGCAATACAATCATACTATTTTACTCTGGCCTCTTTTTTAAAAATAAAAGTTACTGTTCAGAGGTAAACTTGTAACAAAAGAACCGATGGTATAGACTAATCGTAGTCAAAACCATCGGTTTTCTTATGCAAATATTTCTGCAATCT
>ERZ839741.289-NODE-289-length-67786-cov-9.853760_pt1 | contig 67786 bp, 69 predicted proteins | sample MGYA00519880_ERZ839741 | MGnify/ENA primary metagenome ERZ839741 (study PRJEB31850, sample SAMEA3708851) | human gut metagenome | biome: human gut; feature: human-associated habitat; material: faeces | place: China | collected 2014 ...
GATCGGTTTCCCAGTCAAAAACATATACCCGGTCTGCCCCTGTATAGTTTCCAATCGCCTGCAACAAAGAGTGAATAATTTCTGACAGCTCCTGCTCATTTTCCACCTGATCCATAAGCGATATCTGATGCAGGATCGTGTCCATACTATGTAATTTTATTTGATAGAGTTCCTGAATCTCTTTTGTTTTCATTTTCTATCCCCCCTGCAGTAAAACTATTATGGTTACGTCTGTGAAATAACACCGTAAGAAAGGATCCTGCTACGGCAGGATTCTCCGCCTAAACTTATGCAAAAAACTGGTTTTATTATACTCTAACACTTTACTGCACACAAGAAAAACATTACCTTTTAGCGTTAAAAGGCAAAAAAAGAACAGCAACTGTGCCCGAAGTTCCAGTGATGTGTATCAAAAACGGAAATGGACTTTCGGCAGATATATTTTCTTCTGTTTCTCTGTCTTCAGGATCAGATGGAGGAACTGACAAAACAGACACAGACCCGCAATGATAAGATGCAGCTGATGATGGAACAGATCGTGCTGTCCAATAAGAGCAGCCAAAAAGAAAAAACAGATCGGCAAAAAGAATGAAAACAGCTTCCAGATGCCATATCCAGATGTTACCGCTTTGTGCCTGAAAAGTCGAAGTTGAGGAACATCATATTTTGGAGATCTGAAGATCGCAGGGTGCTGGGTACATTACAGGCGCAAGTTCCATGAGGCACTGGAGGTCATACCGAAAGATCTGAGGAAACAGTCTGTTTTGTACCTCATCATGAACCAGATCCGTGCGATTTACCGGGAGGAAGGAAAGCTTTCCGGTCTTTCATCAGACGAACGGACTGCCCATCGACTTTTACATAATAAATTCCGCTGATCCATTTAGATTCCTGCAGCGCTCCGTTCTTATCCATGTAATACCATTTTCCACCGATCTTCTGCCAGCCAGTCTGCATTTTGCCGTTTTTGTTCAAATAATACTTTGTGTTTTCTATGGCGGCCTTCACATCCACATCCGCAGAGGTATTGCTAGAACAACGGCTGCTACCGCTGAAGTTCCCCGTAATAATTCATTTTTTCTTACACTTTTTATGGGTTGCAAGTAAAATTATCAGTATGTAATATATCATACTATACATTCCTTAAAATTACTATTTTTATTTGCGCAGATAGTAAAAAAAGCCGGCAGCGATCCTTTCCATCCAGGATCACTGCCGGCTTTTCAGCTGTCTTTTTAGTTTTTAAACGAATGAATCGGTGCCGGGATTCTTCCGGTGCGGTTGACGAATGCCTCGCAGGAGAAGTTGTTGACCGGCATGATCGGTGCATAGCCGAGGAGGCCGCCGAATTCTACGGTCTCGCCCACGCCTTTTCCGATGACCGGGATCAGGCGGACTGCCGTTGTTTTCTGGTTGACCATACCGATGGCAAGCTCATCTGCGATGATTCCGGAGATGGTCGATGCTTTCGTGTCTCCCGGGATGGCGATCATGTCAAGGCCTACAGAGCAGACACAAGTCATAGCTTCCAGCTTCTCGATGGTCAACGCACCGTCGTTGACTGCGTTGATCATACCCTGGTCCTCAGAAACCGGGATGAATGCGCCGGAGAGACCGCCGACATAGGAAGATGCCATAACACCGCCCTTTTTCACCTGATCGTTCAGAAGTGCCAGCGCCGCTGTCGTTCCCGGTGCACCTGCGTGCTCGAGGCCGATCTCCTCAAGGATATCCGCAACGGAATCTCCGATCGCCGGAGTCGGTGCCAGGGAAAGGTCAATGATACCAAACGGAATGTTCAGCCGCTTGGAAGCCTCCTGTGCAACGAGCTGGCCGACACGCGTTACCTTAAATGCGGTCTTCTTGATCGTCTCGCAGAGTACCTCAAAGTTCTCGCCGCGTACTTTTTCCAGAGCATGTTTGACAACACCAGGGCCGGAAACGCCGACATTGATGATGGCATCCGCCTCGGTTACGCCGTGGAAAGCGCCTGCCATGAACGGGTTGTCGTCCGGTGCATTGCAGAAAACAACGAGTTTTGCGCATCCAAGGCAGTTGTTCTCTTTGCTTGCCTCCGCCGTCTTCTTGATGATCTCACCCATCAGTTTGACAGCATCCATGTTGATACCGGTTTTAGTGGAGCCAAGGTTGATGGAGCTGCAGACAAAATCCGTCACAGCCAGTGCCTTCGGGATAGAACGGATCAGAAGCTCATCTGCTGTCGTCATACCTTTGCTTACCAGAGCGGAATAGCCGCCGAGGAAATTGACGCCGACTTCTTTTGCCGCACGGTCCAGAGTCTGTGCAATCGTCACGAAATCCTCCGGCGTTCTGCAGGCTGCTGCGCCGACTAAGGCAATCGGGGTAACGGAAATTCTCTTGTTTACAATCGGAATACCGAACTCGCCCTCGATCTCCTCACCTACGGAAACCAGATTTCTGGCAGTCGTCGTGATTTTGTCGTAGATTTTGCGGTTCAGCTTGTCAAGATTGGAGTCGATACAGTCCATAAGACTGATTCCAAGGGTAATGGTACGAACGTCCAGATTCTCTTTTTCGATCATCTCGTTCGTTTCCTTTACTTCAAACAGATTTATCATGTCGTTTTTCTCCTTCGCTTTAGATACGGTGCATCATATTGAAAATATCTTCATGCTGGCAGCGGATGACAACGCCGATGGAACTTCCAAGCTCCTCCAGATCTTTTGCAAGCTCTGCGTTGGATTTCTCGCTCTTGGAGACGTCCGTTACCATCATCATGTTGAAATATCCCTGCACAATCGTCTGAGAAATGTCTTCGATGTTTACCTGGTTCTCTGCCAGATAATTACATACCTTTGCGATAATGCCCACGGTGTCCTTGCCTACGACAGTGATAATTGTCTTCTTCATGTTTCCATTCTCCTTTTTCTGGTTTTATGTCAAAGCCCCGGAAAAACCGGTAATGGCGGCCTTGCGAAAAACATGGTATGTAGCTCTAAAAATGTATATTTAAACCTCAATTAACGGTGATACTTCGCTTCTTTTAGCGACAGCGAGATGAAAATCACCCGAGTGATACGGATTATCACCCGTTGTGACCTCGCAGGCCACGGTTTCAAAGGCCAGTGCCTCATAATTATTTTCCTTGCTCAGATGGCCGAGCAGCACTTCCTGCAGATTGTCGTGCAGAATCTCGCAGAGGAGATGGCCTGCCGCCAGGTTCGATAAATGGCCTTTTGCCCCGGCGATCCGCTGTTTTAACGGATACGGGTACGGTCCGACCGCAAGCATGTTCTCGTCGTGATTTGCCTCTAGCAAAACGGCATCCAGCCCGGTCAGATTCTGAACCGTGTAATCGCTGTAAACGCCAAGATCCGTCGCAATCGCAATCGATTTCCCGCCGGATTCCATGCGGTAGCCGACCGGCTCTGCCGCATCGTGGGAGATCGTAAACGGATGTACGGCGATGTCTCCCAGTGTAAACGTGTCATCCGCGTGAATCGTGTGAAAAATCCCCTCCGGAAACTTTCCAAGGCTCTTCGTCTGCTGCATCGCCTGAATTGTTCCATCCGTTGCGTAAATCGGAATACCATACCGGCGCGCCAGCACGCCAAGGCCCTGGATATGATCGGAATGCTCATGTGTCACGAGAATGCCGTCCAGCTCCTTCGCGCTGCGGTCGAGAACAGCCAGTCCCGCCTCCACGCGCTTTCCGCTGATGCCCGCATCAATCAGAAGGCTTGTGGTCTCGCTTCCCGCGAAAATGCAGTTTCCGCTCGAACCACTTGCAATACTACAAAGTTTCATATTTTTTCATCCTATGGTCTAACTGTTTTTTTGTTTCCTCAAAATCGCCGCTGTTGTCGATTTCAAAATCGCAGTGGCTGCTGAATTCATCCTCGGAAAGCTGATTTGCCATGATTTCGCGAACTTTCTTCTCGGAATAGCCGCGTCCTTCGATCAATCGCTCCTTCCGGACTTCTTCATCCGCATAAATATACCACAGTTCATCACAAATTTCATCATATTTTTCTTCGATTAAGAGTGCGGCCTCCACAAAGACGTATTCCGTCCCTGCTTTTTCCGCGGCTGCAATGGCTTTTTTGATATACCGTTTTACCGCCGGATGAACGATCGCATTCAGGGCTTTTAACTTTTCTTCGTCCTGAAAAACGATCTCAGCAATCCGTTTCCGGTCAAGTTCGCCGGTCTCTGTGGTGATCTGTCTGCCGAACAGCTTCACAATCTCTCCATAGCATTCGCCGCCCGGCAGCATCACAAGGTAACCTGCCTCGTCCGCCTGGATCACCGTTGCATCATAATTCTGTCCAAGGTACGTGAGCACTTCGCTTTTTCCGGCGCCCACGCCGCCTGTAATTCCAAAAACTTTCATTCTTTTGTATCCTTTCGCTCCTGGTATGAGTGCACTATTTCGCCTCGTACCAGTTGTTTCCTGTGTGCATATCGATCTCGAGTTTGACAGCCAGATGTGCTGCCCCGGTCATCTCCTCTTCCAGGATCTGTTCTGCCTTTTCGAGCTCGTCTTCCGGCACTTCCAGCAGCAGCTCATCGTGTACCTGAAGAAGAAGTCTGGTCTTTAACTGCTCCTCTTTCAGCCGTTTCGCCACGCGGATCATCGCTATTTTAATAATATCCGCCGCCGTTCCCTGGATCGGCGCATTCATCGCAACGCGCTCGCCGAATGACCGCTGCATAAAGTTGCTCGATTTCAGCTCCGGCATCGGCCGTCTGCGTCCGAACATCGTCACGGAATAGCCTTTTTCTTTGGCATCCTCTACGCAGCGGTTCAAAAACTCATGGATACCCGGATACGTCTCGAAATACTGCTGGATATAGGCCTCTGCCTCTTTCCGGCTGATGCCGAGATCCTGGCCCAGACCGAACGAACTGATGCCGTATACGATACCGAAGTTGACCGCCTTCGCATTTCTTCTCTGCAGCGGTGTTACCTCTTCAAGCGGCACATGGAACACTTTCGATGCCGTCATGCGGTGGATATCCTCCGCCTCGCGGTACGCCTCGATCAGGTTTTCATCGCCCGACATATGGGCCAGCACGCGGAGCTCAATCTGGGAATAGTCGGCATCCAGAAAGACACAGCCAGGCTTTGGCACGAAGGCTTTCCGGATCAGACGGCCAAGCTCCATCCGCACCGGAATGTTCTGCAGATTCGGATCGGTACTGCTGATGCGGCCGGTCGCGGTGATGGTCTGGTTAAATGTCGAATGGATTCTTCCATCTTTCCCGATCACGGCCTGCAGACCGTCGGCGTACGTCGATTTCAGTTTGGCAAGCTGGCGGTACTCCAGAATATCGGCAACGAGTTTGTGATCCGGTGCGAGCTTTTCGAGCACATCGGCGGCGGTGGAATAACCCGTCTTGGTCTTTTTGCCGCCCGGAAGCTGCAGCTTTTCAAACAGAATCACGCCGAGCTGCTTCGGGGAATTGATGTTGAACTCCTCGCCGGCCTCCTCGTAGATCTGTGCCTCCAGCTCTCCGATCCGCTCCGCCAGCTCAGCTCCGTAAACGGAAAGTGCTTCTTTTTCTGCGGCGATTCCATCCGCTTCCATCTGACGGAGCGTAAACACCAGCGGAATCTCCACATTCCGGTACAGATCCCACATGCCCTGCTCCTTCAGCAGCTTTTCCATGTTTTCCTGTGCGGCAAATACAGCATACGCCTGATAACCTGCATACGACTCCTGCTGTTCCGGCGTCATCTTTCCTGCGGCCGGAATCTTGCTTCCGCCGAAGATCTCTTCCACTGCCGGCACATAGCGGTGTACGTACTCTTTTACGATATCATCGTACGAATACTGTGATTTCAATGGATTTAATAAATACGCGGCAATTCCGGCATCAAACAGATGGGCTTCATCGGCGTCCGGCATATCCTTCAGAAATTCTTTTCCGTCCATGACGCAGAAAACCGGAATCTGCTTCTGCAGCTCAGTCAATTTTTCTTTTAAATAATCTCCGGTCAGGAAACCTTCTGCTGGGAAGTAAACAACATCCGGCTCTCCGCTTCCATACGCAACTGCCATACCGACAAGTGAACGGCTCCGATCTGCCATCGGTCCGTCCTTCGGGGTTTCTTCTGTCAGAAGAGCGGCTCCTGCCTTCTCCTCCTTCGCGATGGTTTCAAAGAGTTCTTCCGCCTCGGAAAAATCCGTTACGGTGCGCAGAAAGACGGCATCCTCTGGTTCTGCATTCGTCTCCTCGAAGCGGCCCAGCAGGTTCTTAAACTCCAGACGTTTGAACATCTCATACGCTTTTGGTGTATAAAAATTCGAGAGTGCCGCTTTTTCACGGTCGAGCTCCACCGGCGCATCGGTATCAATCGTTGCAAGTTTTTTGCTTAATTCCGCCAGATCATAATGATCACGCATCGCTTCTTTTGCCTTGTTCGGTTTGATCTCCTCGAAATGTGCATGCGCATTTTCCAGTGTCTCGTACTGCAGCAGGATTTTCGTCGCGGTTTTCTCGCCGACACCCGGCAGACCCGGGATATTGTCTGCGGTATCGCCCATCAGCGCTTTCAGATCGATGATCTGTTTAGGGAGAAGACTGTATTTTTCCAGCACCTCTGCCGTGTGGTAATTTTCAATCGTCGTCACACGCTTTACGGTCTTTGGAATCCGGATCAGAATGTGGTCCGTTGCAAGCTGCAGCAGGTCGCGGTCTCCGGATACGATCGTAACTTCCATCCCTTCCGCCTCGCATTTGCGGCCGAGCGTTCCTAAGATATCATCCGCCTCATAGCCCTCTTTTGTGACAATCTCAATGTCCATTGCTGCGAGCACTTCCTGGATCACCGGGACCTGTTCGCGCAATTCCTGCGGCATCGGCTTTCTCGTTCCCTTGTATTGGTCATACATTTTGTGGCGGAATGTCGGTGCATGGAGGTCAAACGCCACGGCAAGATACTGCGGCTGCTCCTCATCGAGAATTTTAAACAGAATATTCAGGAATCCATATACGGCGTTCGTGTGCAGTCCTTCTGCATTGGACAGATCCGGTACGCCGTAAAAAGCCCGGTTCAGAATACTGTGTCCGTCCAGTAATACGATTTTATCACTCATAATAATCCTTTCAGCCAGGGTAATTCTATCACTTCAAAATAGTGCAGAGCCAGGAGCACCAGAAACAGAACGAGAATCAGCATCAGCACCCGGAAAAACGTATCTTTGTACCGGCGGTGTCTCGCTTCTTCCTCTTTTTTCTCCAGATCGCGTTCCAGAAGTCCTGTCAGATTGTAGGAATCGGGCGCGTCATCCTCGAAATATGCCATCGCACGGTTCACAATAAAATATGTCTCCAGTTCCTCGTGGCATGTATGGCATTTCCGGATATGGGAAATAAACGGTTCCATCTCTTTCTCCGGCATATTTCCCTGCACGTATGGCTGTATTAATTTTTCTGCTTCTTTACAGTCCATAAAATCCTGCTCTCCTTTTGTATCCGGCCAGTGTTTTCCTCTGGCCGTTTTTTCTGCTATCTACCATCATACACTATTTTCTCATAATTTAAAAGAGACAACCCGCCGAAAATGGGTTGTCTCTTGTTCTCTTATAAGATAACTGTTTTCTAGTGGATTTCCATTATACACGGACAATGTTCGGGGTCTCTTTTCCTGCCTCGAAATCCAGTGCATTCTGCAGTGTGGTCTCTGCAATCGCACGCAGTGCTTCCTCGGTGAAGAATCCCTGATGTGAAGTGATCATAACGTTCGGGAAGGACAGGAGACGTGCTGTGGTGGAGTGCTCCAGAATCTCATCGGAACGGTCCTCGAATACGTTCGGGGTTTCCTCCTCGTATACGTCAAGGCCGACGCCGAAGAATTTTCTTGCACGGATTCCCTCGATCAGGTCGTCTGTCTTTACCAGACCTCCGCGGGACGTATTGACCAGGATCACGCCGTCTTTCATCTTTTTGATGCTCTCGCGGTTGATCATGTGGTATGTGCTGTCCATCAGCGGGCAGTGCAGGGAGATCAGATCACTCTGTGCCAGCAGTTCATCAAGAGTTACGTACGTAACAAAATCTTTTAAGGATTCATTCTGGTATACATCGTAAGCAATGACTTTCATGCCGAAACCGCGGCAGATTCTTGCCATAGCCGCACCGATTTTTCCGGTTCCGACGATTCCGGCGGTCTTCTGATAGAAGTTAAATCCCATCAGTCCGCCCAGACTGAAGTCGTTTTCTCTTACTTTCGTATATGCTTTGTGCATGTGGCGGTTTACCGTCATGGCCAGTGTCATCGCATGCTCAGCTACAGCCTCCGGGGAGTAACCCGGTACACGGCGTACATCAATGCCGTATTTTGCAGCTGTCTTTAAATCTACGTTGTTGAAGCCTGCGCAGCGCATTAGGATCAGCTTGACGCCTGCCTCATGCAGTGCTTCTACGGTTTTTGTTCCGACATCGGAGTTTACGAAGGCGCACACGGCATCGTAGCCCTTTGCCAGGGAAGCGGTTCTTGCAGCAAGGCCGGTTTTTAAATATTCCACTTCAATTTCTGGAAACTGCTCTTTGGTTCGGTCGAAAGATTCTCTGTCGTAGCTCTGGGTATCGTAAAATAAAATTTTCATAATGTTTTTCCTCCTCGCTTTGCGGTCATCTTATTGTTCCCGCTTACAGGTATTACTATACTTCATTGTTAAAACTTTGTCAATGTATTATTTGTTAAAATTTTATCAATTAGTAAATTTATTTTCAACATCTTTCACAACAGTACAAATTTACTGGATCACCTCGTCCAGGAACCGGGACGGCTCGACTTTCTTTTCAAACCGTTCCTCCACATAACAGAGCGTCAGCTCTTTCCGGGCGCGCGTCATTCCGACGTAGAACATCCGCCGCTCCTCCTCGATCGCCTCCGCAAGGACTGCTTTCTGATACGGCATTACACCCTCGTTGACGTCAAGAAGATAGACCTTGTCGTACTCGAGTCCCTTGACGCTGTGCAGGGTGGAAACCATAACTCCTTCCGCACTCTCTGCGCGCTGCTTCTGTTTTTCCTTCATCTTCTGCTGGTATTCCTCAATATGTGCAAACCAGCCCTCGATGCTTTTCTGGCTCTTTGCCGCCTCCTGCAGCTCGTCCAAAACGGAAATCAGATCATCCTCTTTCAGATGGCGGTATGCAGCATATTCCTTCACATACTGTTCATAGCCGATCGCATAGCGGATGTAATTGACCGCGCCGAACGGCGATAAATGCGTCAGTGTCGTGATATCCTGCTCCAGTTTGCGGATCCGCTGGCACATCCAGTCTTTTTCTTCGTAATATTCCAGAAGTGCATCGAACGAAACAGTCGCCTCCTCAAAGGCATCCCGCGACAGATAACGGTTCGGGCGGTTGGCAATCTTTAAAAACTCGCCGCGCTTCCGGCTTCCCATCGCAAGATTCAGATACGTCAGCAGATCTTTCGCAATCCAGTGGTCATAGAGATCCGGCAGGGTATCCCGCATCTGGAACGGGATCTGTGCTTCCATCAGTTCCTCTACTGCTGTCCGGCAGCCAAGATTCGTGCGGAACAAAAGCGCCATCTCTTCATACGGACAGCCGTTTTTCTCCGCCTCCCGCAGCTCCTCGGCAACGGCACGCATCTCCTCGCGCGGGTTCTTATATCCCCGGATTGCAACCGGAGCGCCTTTCTCGTTGTCGGTGGAAATCGCCTTTTCATACCGCTTTTTGTTGTGGTGGATCAGGCATTGGGACCGCTTCACGATAAATTCCGTACTACGGTAATTTTTATCGAGCACTACCTGCGCCGCGCCCGGGTAATCTTTCGGAAAATTCAGCATGATCTCCGGCTTGGCCCCGCGGAACTGATAAATCGACTGATCGTCATCCCCGACAATAAAGAGGTTATTTTCCGGCAGCGCCAGCATCCGCACAATCTCATACTGCACGGGGCTGATGTCCTGAAACTCGTCAATCAGGATATACTGAAATTTCTGCTGCCAGGCGCGGAGGACCTCCGGCCGCTCCAGAAAGAGACGTTTGCACTGCACCATCAGATCGTCGAAATCGAGTTTTTTGTTCTCCTTCCGCCATTTCTCATACGCCTCATAGATTTCGCGGAACTTTTCCTGCGGCATACAGGCGGAATAGTAATGTTCCAGCGGGATCTGATTGTTCTTCACAGTGCTGATTTCGCGCGCCAGATTTTCCTCGAGATCCTCTTCCTCCAGGTCTCTGGCATAGTGGTTGACCAGCTCGCGCATCAGCCGCTTTTTCTCTTCCTCGCTTAAAATATTGTTGCCGGACATGCGGTACGTATGGCGCAGAATCGCGTAGAATACCCCGTGGAACGTTCCAAAGGTGACCTGGGTACTCGTCTTTCCCATCGCCTTCAAATACCGCTCCTTCATCTCTTTTGCCGCCGCACGCGTAAATGTTACGACAAGAATACGAGAGGCGGAAATGCCGCTCGTTACAAGCTGGCAGGTCCGCCCCGTAATCACTGCGGTTTTCCCCGACCCCGGTCCGGCAAGGACCATCATGGGGCCGGTGGTATGCATCACCGCTTTTTTCTGTGAATTATTATATATCATTTGGATAATTTCTCAATCGCTTTGTCGATGCGGGCAAGAGACTCCTCTTTTCCCAGAACCTCAAGGATTTCCGTTGCGCCGGCCGGTGTCATCTGTTTTCCGGAAAGAGCGGTACGGATCGGCCACATAATATAACCGGTCTTGTATCCTTTTTCTTTTCCGAATGCGCTGAGCATCTCAAAGAGAGCATCATTGCTGAAATCTTCCTGCGCTGCCAGCAGCGGTTTTACTTCCTGAAGAAGTGCAAGGGAGGTCTCCTCGTTTGTCTTCATCTTTTTGTGAGTGTACATCGAAGCGTCGTACTCCGGAACTTCCTCGAAGAAGTCGATGAGGTCTGCAATATCCGGGAATACTTCGATTCTTGTTTTTACCATGGCTGCAATTTTCTTAAAATCGAGCGGACGGTGGATTGTCTTCTGGATATACGGAAGCGCCATCTCATAGAACTTCTCGTCGTCCATTGCCTTCATGTACTCGCCGTTCATCCAGCGGAGTTTTGTCATATCGAAAACGGCCGGAGATTTGCTGATGTGGTGGTAATCGAAGATTTTTACCAGCTCCTCGAGAGAATAGATCTCGCGGTTTCCTTCCGGGCTCCATCCAAGAAGGGCTACGAAGTTGACAATGGCATCTTTTAAAAAGCCCTGATCGATCAGGTCTTCATAAGAAGAATGGCCGCAGCGTTTGGACAGCTTCTGATGCTCCTCGTTGGTGATCAGCGGACAGTGTACGTAAACCGGAACTTCCCAGCCGAATGCCTCGTAAATACGGTTGTATTTCGGGGATGAGGACAGATACTCATTACCGCGGACAACGTGGGTTACACCCATCAGATGGTCGTCGATGACGTTTGCGAAGTTGTAAGTCGGATATCCGTCGGATTTGATCAGGATCAGGTCTTCCAGCTCCTCGTTGTTTACGGTGATGTCTCCGTAGATCTCATCGTGGAAGGTTGTGGTTCCTTCGGTCGGCATATTGAAACGGATGACGTACGGTTTGCCGGCTGCCAGATTGGCCTCTACTTCCTCTTTGGAAAGACCAAGGCAGTGTTTGTCGTAGATCGAGATTTCTTTTCCGCCTACGTTACGCTTGCACTGGCTCAGGCGCTCTGCGTCACAGAAGCAGTAATAAGCGTCACCCTGCTCTACCAGCTGTTTTGCGTATTTCAGGTACAGACCTGCTGCATTACGCTCGCTCTGTACGTACGGGCCGCAGCCGCCGTCTTTGTCCGGTCCCTCGTCGTGTACCAGGCCGGTCTCTTTTAAGGTACGGTAGATGATATCAAGTGCGCCTTCCTGGAAACGCTCCTGGTCGGTATCCTCGATACGGAGCATAAAGGTTCCGTCATCGTGTTTTGCGATCAGATACGCATACAGGGCAGTACGCAGATTTCCTACATGCATCCGGCCTGTCGGGCTCGGTGCAAATCTTGTTTTTACATTGCTCATTTTTCTTTTCTCCTGATTTCTGGTTTTTCTGGAACAATCCTTTTGTCTGTTCCCTTCCACCATTTATTTAGAATGGAAAACAGCCCGGCGTTTCTTCCGAGCTGCACCATCCTTCCACTTTTGCCAGCGGCAATGCTCTTTTTCAGACCTCTACGCCGTGCTGTTTCAAATATTCCATAAAGTCGCCGACGGTAGAAAGGTCTGTCAGTTCGTCGGTGTCGATTTCAATTCCGTACTCGTCTTCTAATGCCATAACCATCTCGTAGAGATCCAGGGAATCTGCACCCAGGTCATCTTTAAAAGAGGTATCTTCGTTGATGCTGTCTGCATCACAGTTGAGCTGTTCTACTAAAATTTCTTTTATCTTTTCTAACATTGTTCTGCTCCTTCCTGCCTCTACCCGGCAGCCAGTATTTCTTTCGAAAAAAGTGTATCTGTTATTCCGGCATTTGTCAATAGATTTTTCTACTTTTACTGTTCTTCCGCCTGTGCCTCTCCTTCTCCGCTCTTTCCATCCTGGAACACAATAAAGCGGGAGACGCACAGGGCAATGCCGATTTCCGTCAGGATAAAGAGCACCGATGTTCCTCCGTAACTGATAAATGGAAGGGTAATTCCCGTTGCCGGCATCAGTTTCAGAACAACGCACAGGTTCAGAATAACCTGAATGGAAATATGTGCAAAAACGCCGCTCACCATCAGCATTCCATACGCGTCCGGTGCATTCTGTGCAACCACAAACAGACGGTACAGCAGGTAGCCAAACAGCAGCAATACAAGAAGCGCGCCAAATATTCCAAGCTCCTCGCAGATGATCGAGAAGATCATATCGTTCTGTGCTTCCGGAATTGTTGTAATCTTCTGCGTACTGTTGCCAAGTCCTTTTCCGAGAAATCCACCGGAGCCAATCGCATAAAGTCCCTGCAGAATCTGATAGCTGCCTCCGGAAAGCCATTCATAGATACGGTTCGACCGGAAGTCACCGCCTATTCTTTCAAAGATCTGCAGATTATTTTTTAAAATGATAATCGCAAAAACGCCAATTACCGCCGCGCCCGGAATCACACGCGCATAAAATTTTACCTCCGGGTCCGCCAGAAACAAAATGACGCAGGCGATGAGTCCCAGAATAATGGCGGTACTCAGGTTGTCCGTCAGAATCCACGCAGCCAGCGCCTGCAGCACGCCAAGTCCGAGGACAATCGCTTTTGCGCGGATGGTACGCATATTTTTTCCCATCTTCAGGATAATGTATGGCAAATACAGAATCAGCCCCAGCTTTCCAATCTCCGCAGGCTGAAGACTGCCACCGCCGATCCGGAGCCATCTTCTCGCCCCGTAGGCTTCATAACCAAGCGGCGTAAACCTTACCGCCGCCATCAGAAGGAGACTTCCCCAGTATACCAGTGCTGCAATCCGCTGGAACCATACACTATGATAATCTACAAACTTCGACAATATCACAATACCCACCAGAACAATAGCAGAAAGCCCCGCCTGATGCGTGAAATAATACATATCATTTCCCTTGAATGTACTGGCCGCCTCGTAGGCACTCGCGCTGTACAGCATAATCAGTCCGAAGCTGACCAGCAAAATAGTGCAGGCCAGCAGGTTATAATCATAAAAATCCGAAGGAAGTTTTTTCTTCCTCTTTTTCTTCTTTTCTTTCTTCTGGGATGGCATGTTTACTTTCTCTGCCATGAAGTTTCCACCTCCATTGTTTTACTCCATTTATTTCAGTGCATAGCCAAGCAGGCTGACAAAGCCCGGATTTCGGTCGGTCGTTCCGAGGATAACCTTACGCACCAGCTCCGGATCGTCCGTGATAATGTTGTCCACGCCGCAGTTGACCATCCGCTGCATATCTCCCTGATAATTCAGCGTCCAGGCACAGACTTCTTTACCAAGACTGTGCGCATGCTCTACAAAGCTTTCGGTGATGTACGTATATTTTACAGAAAAGAAGTCCGCCGCGTCCATATCCTCCAGGCCTCCGTACGACATTTTCATCGTATACCCGGTCTTGATATCCGGATTGATTTTCTTTGCCTGCCTGAGGAAATTGTAGTTCATGGAAGTCAGCACACACTGATCCACAAAGTCATTGTCCTCGATGATTTTCACCACTTTTTTGACAATATTCTGGTTGTGGCCGTTGTATTTTACTTCAATATTCAGGTTGATTTTTCCTTTCGCGTACGCGATGACTTCTTCCAGCTTCGGAATCTGCTCGCCGCGGAATTTTTTGTTGAATCGTACACCGGCATCGAGCTGGCTGATTTCATCGTAGGTCAGGGTCCAGATGCTGGCATTCAGACCGGTTGTCCGCTTCAGATTTGTGTCGTGCATAAGGACAATCTCACCATCACTCGTCTCCTGTACATCGATCTCCGCGTAATCCGACATGCTGTCCACTGCATATTTGATCGCGCTCATCGTATTTTCCGGTGCTTTTCTGGCTCCGCCCCGGTGCGCTGACACCGAAATATACTGGGAGGAAGCCGTTGCCTCTGCACGTGTTGCGCGCATGGCATATACAAGATAAACCGTTTCTCCCGCCAGCATGGCGATCGTGAGAACCACCGCCGTTACCGGACCGCAGAAGGTGCGTACCAGCTTCGAGCTCGGCTTTTTCGTTGTCCGGCTCTTCTGGTAGCCCTTTCGGGAGGAACGGATAAAAATCAGATACAGATACGTAATGCTTCCGACAAGGCCGAACGCTCCGCCGATCAGGCTCATCGTCGATTTGACCCAGTCACCGTAGACGATGACGGTACTGACAACGGTAGACGGCGTTTTCACCAGCTTTGCATAGGCAACGACAGCCGTTCCGAAAATCAGATACAAAACCCACGTAATCAGAAAAATCATCACCTGGAAAAAGACGTTGATGCCAAGCTCACGCAGCACGCGTTTTTCCAGTGTCTGGCGCACCCGCAGATGGGTATTTTTCTCTTTTTCCGTCATCATGCACCGGAACGGGATGGTGTAGGAAAACACAAACGAGAACGCGACAAGCAGAATCGTCAGCACCACCGGGATCCAGTATGCCGGGAAGGCATTGAAAATCTTCGTCAGGGAAACCTGAAGCAGTTTCATACTGCGGATGGCGCTGTAGCTGCTGTGCAGCCAAAGGTACGGGAAGCTCGCTGCCATGTAGAAAAACCAGGTCCATGGGCGGGCACGCACAAACTGTGCAGCTCCTCTTCCGCCGGCAAGCATCATGACAGGAACGGAAATCCGTTTTCGTTTCCAGGAGGCCTCCAGAGCCGCCATGACAGCATAGATTTCAAACAGCATACAGAAAAAGAAAACAAGCAGAATTCCCAAAATCAGCAGAAGGGTCAGCGGATGCAGCATGATCTTGTTGAAGTTTTCCGATGTCATATAACTCGTTCCCAGCTGTTTTAAGGAAAAGTTGATCGCCGCATTGGCGAGTCTTGAAACCAGCTGGCTGGAAAACAGGCGGTAGACCGTCTCAAATATCACGATGCTAAGCAGGTTTTTCTGCAAAAGTTTCCATGCCATATTCAGATAAATTCGTATCATTCCTGCATTTTTTACTGCCTTTTTTCTCATCTGCTGTTGTTCTCTCCTGTCAGCCGCAATTCCCCCGATGAATCTGTATGCAAAAATTACCTTTATTTTTTCTCTTTTGTATTTTACATTTGACACTTCGAGTCTTTTTTGAAGCTCTTTTCTTTCTGTTCATTTTAAACTATCTTCCAGTATAACACAAAACCGGGTCTTTGAGTATTCTTTTTTCTATTTCTGGTTGCACCACTTCTGCAGTTTTTTTACCATGGCGGATGGGCTGCTTACTGTGCCGTCGATTGGCGTGCCGAGTTTTTTCTGCCAGGCGAGGATTGTCTGCGGACCGATATAGCCGTCCATGCCGGCCGATGCCCATTTCTGCATTTCTTTTACAAGGGCCGATCCGCCTTTTGGCGTACTGTCCCACTCGGCGGCTGTGATGCCATCACAGAATTTCCGGTTGACGGCCAGCTGATTGCTGATTTTTCCATCCTGCGGTGTGCCGAAAAGTTCCTGCAGACGGCGCGTCAGATTTTCGCCCCAGATTCCGTCCTCTGCGACTGTCTTTCCGGATGACTTTGCTGTCTCTGCCGATTTTTCTTTTGCGGGACCGGCATAACGGCAATACGCTGTATGGCAGTTGACCCAGCCTGCCCCTGAGAGAAGCCGTCCCCAGCTTGTGTTCTGGATTTCCGTCACCGTGTAGCTTCCCTGATCCCGGATCGTTCCGGCAATCCTGCTGTCCGCATCCGGTGCCTGACGGATGTTGAGGGCCGCTGTCTGCACCTGATAGATCCCGGGCGCATACGTTTTTCCTGTTCCGCTGCCTGCTGTTCCCGTTCCTGTGCTCCCTGCACCGCTTCCGATCATCCGCTTCATGCGGTCCCAGTCACCGCGGTTCATGATCTGGCTCGGACAGTATTTGCTGCAGATGTCATAATGACGATAGACTCTTTCCAGCGGAATCCCCGTCTCCCGCATGATCTCCCGCACCAGTGCCGCAGTATTCTCAAATGCTTTTTCATAATTATACCCGGCCTGCACACACATCTCCACGCCGATGCTGTTCTTGTTGCCGTACTGCTGAAACAGATTTTTTCCGCCGTAATTAATGCCGACATGCCAGCACCCCCGGCTGTGCGGTGCCGCCTGGTAGGCTGTGTCACCGTCATCGACGTAATAGTGTGCGGAAATGTTCTGGAAATTCCCGTCATGCTGTGCTCTCGCATGTGCCCGCGCATCGGCACCTGCTGCGAAGTTGTCGGTGTTGTGGACTACGATACATTTGGGATTGTTTTCCGCATACGTATTCTGATTTCCAAGATACGACCGATCAATTTTCATATTCTCCCCTTTCTGATGGTTCAGACTGCCCGGCATAACACAGATTTTTTGAAGCGCCGTTCACTCCGGCTTATGGATCTGCTTGATAATCTGATTCACATAATTGCTCAGCCCCGCCACCAGAATCCCCTGCGTGACCGCCGTAAAAACCGCCTGCGCCCCTTCCTTCGCCGTCTCAATCTCACTCGTCGCCATCACCCAAACCGCACACAGCACCATGCTGATGCCGCCTAAGATCAGCGGAATGTACTTATTCTTCACCGCCTGCGACTGCCGCAAAGCAACACCGAAAAAATACAGCACGAACGCAACGACGATGAGTTCGGGCTTTACATAATTCATTGCTTCCATGGAACATCCTTTCTGACTGTTCTGTTTTTGAAAGTCTTTTTTCTATATTATGATGGGATAATGATTTACGACTGGATAAGATTTTCTTACTGTAAACCCAAAAAATCCCACCTGTTTTTCAGATGGGATTTTCCAGTGGTGTGCTGTTCTTTGATTTTTAATTTACTATCTTGTGCAGCAATTCCCCTGACCTGCCCCTGGCTGCGGTGCCGCACAGAAAGTCTTTGCATCAAACGACGGATTAAACGCATAAAAGTTCTTCGAATTCAATTCGTCCTGTACAGAACGCAGCGCTTCACCAAAACGTTGGAAATGCACAACCTCACGTGCCCGCAGGAAACGAATCGGATCTGCAACTTCAGGATCTTTTACCAAACGAAGGATGTTATCATACGTTGACCGGGCTTTCTGCTCCGCAGCGAGGTCTTCGAACAAATCTGTCAAAGGATCACCTTTCGACTGGAACTCACAAGAATTAAACGGAACTCCGCCAGCCGCCTGCGGCCAGATGCCAGTTGTGTGGTCTACATAGTAATTGGCAAAACCAGAGTTCTGAATTTCTTCCAGAGAAAGATTGCAGGTGAGCTGATGAACGATCGTTGAAACCATCTCAAGGTGTGCGAGTTCTTCTGTCCCAACATCATTCAACACCCCCGCTACAATTCGGTTCGGTGCTGTGAAACGCTGAGAGAGATACCGCATGGATGCGCCCATCTCTCCATCCGGGCCACCGGAATGCAATAACAGATGATATATTGTAACTGTAAATATTTCGATGATACAATATGTTTCCCGGGTAATTTGCCCGGGATTTTTTATTGCATTTCTTCTATATATATGTTATCATAGCACGTGACCAGAACACACAAAATGGTCAGAAAAAAGAACAATTCTTTTCGCCGCGTAGCTGCGGCGTTTCTTTTTGCCCCGGAGATCCCCGGGGCTTTTTTGTTGGCCGATTACTGGCGATTGCACCATTCCTGCAGGGCGCGTACCATCGCGGATGGATTGCTGATCACACCATCAACCTGTGTGCCGAGCTTGCGCTGCATCGCGCGGATGGTCTGTGGTCCGATGTATCCGTCAGCAGTTACCCCCGACCATTTCTGGATGGCCTTGATCAGAGCTGATCCGCCGGACAGATGATTGCTCCACTCGGCCGCTGTGATACCGACGCAGTATTTCTTGTTTGTCGTGGGCTGGTTACTGATTTTCCCGTCCACGCCGGTCCCGAAGATCTCCTGCAGGCGGCGGGTAAGCTCCGGACCCCATACGCCATCAATTGAGATCGCTTTTGCGGTCGGTTTCTGCTCCTCTTTTGGAGCTGCGCCGCCATAAGTGCAATACTTAGTATGGCAGTTAATCCAGCCAGCGCCAGAGAGCAGCCGTCCCCAACTCGTATTCTGGATCTCCGTCACCGTGTAGCTGCCCTTATCCCGGATCACTCCGACAATTTCGCTGTCAACGTTCGGCCTCTTACGGATGTTGAGCGCTGCATCGTTGACTTTATAGATTCCAGGCTCGTATTTCGTATTTTCCGGCTGCTTCGGCGTGTTGGATGCACCGCTGATCAACTTCTTGAAGCGACCCCAGTCATCCCTTTCCATAATCTGGCTAGGGCAGTGCTTGCTGCAGATATCATAGTGCCGATATACCCTGGATGCCGGGATTCCGGTTTCTCTCATGATCTTCTTGACCACCGCAACGGTATTACGGAAAGCCTTCTCATAGTCATATCCGCTCTGCACACACATTTCCACGCCGATGCTGCTCCGATTGCCATAGCGTCCAAACAAGTTAGCACCGCCATAGTTGACTCCGACGTGCCAGCATCCGCGGTTATGCGGCGCGGCCTGGTAGGCAGTGTCGCCATCATCAACATAATAATGCGCAGACATATTGGACAGCTCACCATTATGCTGCGCTTCTGCGTGTGTACGGGCATCGGCACCCACACGGAAATTGTCCGTGTTATGGACTACGATGCACCTGGGATCATTTTCTTCATAAGTGTTCTGGGTGCTGATAAAAGATCTGTCAATTTTCATAGCTGATTCCTTTCTGCCAAGCAAATTGCGCCGGCGCAAAAGAAGGACGGTCTTCGGCCGCCCTTACTCTGGTTTCTGTGTCTGTTTAATAATCTGATTCACATAGTTGCTCAGCCCTGCGACGAGGATTCCCTGCGTGACCGCCGTAAAGACGGCCATCGCCGCCTGCTGACCGGTGCACACTTCACTGGTAGCCAGCACCCAGATAGCACACAGTACAATGCTCACGCCGCCGAGAATCAGAGGAATATACTTGTCCTTTACAGCCTGTGCCTGTTTCAGGCCCATGCCCAGGAAGTACAGGACAATAGCTACAATGATCAGTTCTGGTTTTACATAATTCATAATCTGTTCCATGTCAATCGCCTTTCTTTTTTAAGTGTAATTCATCAATTTCCTGCTTCATCTTTGTGATCATACCGTTTCCACCAAGCACATGATAGGCTTCGTACATCTCGCAGAAGTTCTGGTATGCATAGGATGGGATGTCCCCAAGCTGTGTGTACTTGCTGTGGTACTCAATCAGCTGGACTCTGAGTAGTAACATAGTTCCCTTACTGTTCGCGTCTCGATCCCTTTTCTGATTTTTTAAGAGCCAGACGATGTAGCCCAGCAGCACTGGAAGTGCTATCGTATATGTCTGCATTAATATTTCATTCACTGCTCTGTCTCTCTTTCCCACTATTGAACGCAGAAGAAGGACCGTTTCCGGCCCTACTCAGTTTTTTCCTTTTCTTCCAGCTCTGCAGTGTACTTATCATACTCGTCCCAGATGTCATTCTCAAATTTATCAACAACATCATCGATATCCTTTTTATTGGCACGATACTTTCTACCGTTGTTGATGTAGCGATTGATGATTGGAACATCCGGATGTTTTGCATCCATATTGGCGTCCATAGACACAACAGTCTCGCCATCAACTGTGATGATTCCAGAATAATGAATGTCCTTTGTGTAAGTTGCTGATACTGCCATATTTTTGTCCTCCTAAAAATTAATTTGTATCTCCAGAGATATTATCTCTCATGGATTCAAGTTCACTTCTTAGATCCGCAACCTCTACTTCAAGGTTCGATCTTCTTTGCTTTTCGAGTTGAAGCTCATGCGTTATTACCGCAATCAAATTGGTATATACCATACTATAAGTATCAATATAGCCATCCTCAGTGTTCTTCCTGTCGTGGTGTACCAGATCCAGCTCGTCTTCTCGGATTCCTAGTTCTCGCATGGCTTCTACGACATCCTGTGCGACGAATCCATAACAAATGCGCCCATCACCGTCAATCATCCGATACTGAACTGGTTTTAAGCGATCGAACAGCTCTGAATGAATATCCGTCTTATTGATCTTGCTCTCACCGAGTGGAAATACGTTTGTTTTGGCGCGGCGATCGGATGTGACCTGTGGGGAGTTTTTAACAATCAAACGCTCCCATACTCTTCCACTATCTCCTAACATAATCTTTTCGGAGTACGCCTTGGTCGGTGCGAACGCTCCAGTATACACCCCTCCAGACCAGCCACAGCCATAAAATTCGACCTCTGCCTGATAACCTTTCTTCTTTGATTCAAGAATAATGCTACCGTTACCAATATCGAAGTTTGCTTTGTTGTTGGCATCCGAGTAAGTATTTACAACAAAAGAATCGTCAACAGCTCCGGCTATACAGCTTCCAGAAGAACTTGATGTCTCCAATACAGATTCGTGGACACCTTTAATATCCACATATTCGCTCTGGATTGACAGAGCCGCATTGCCGGATTTTGTTTCAACCAAAATCTTACCGACACCGCCACATAACTCAATAACCGCATCTTTTGCGTTCTTTCCAAGCTGTATCAACTTATCACCATAATATGCGAGTGTCGTTCCTGCCCGGTTAAGAATCTCAAATGCTGATGCTGAAATCTTAGTCCGATAGCCAGACCAAGATCCGCTGGTTTTATTACCAACTTCCAATCCGGTCCCATCAGTAAACTGCATAAAGTTGGTGGCTGTTTTTGCTGCTTGTAAAGGATTCGCATTAATTGAACCAGATGGTAAAGAAGCTAATTTGGTTGATGTCCACGTCACTGTATATGGACCAGAACCTTGAGTATAGTTAAATACTCTCAGCTGTCCATACGGTTCACTTAATCTTGTTATAAGGCCCCACGTTGAAGTAGTCTTTTTATAAATCCATAACGACCATCCGCCTGAAGATCTTAGGAAATCCAATCCAGGATCTGAGTTATTTGCAGAGATAAAATTAAACTGGACATCTGTTGTCTCAAAACCTCTGCCACCAAGTTTAAATGTTGTTGGCTGATTTGCATACGAACCTGTGATCTTTATTGTAGCAAATTCGACATAAAGATTTGACTCACCGTTTCCATTTACCGTATGCACTACCTGATTTGCGTCCTTACCTGCAGCGCCCTGTGGACCTTGAGGACCTGTTGCGCCGGTTGCACCTTTATCTCCCTGAGGACCTTTATCGCCTTTTACACCTTGAGGACCTTGTGGTCCCTGAGGACCAGTTACACATACAGCTGTTGTCGTTGAAGTCGTGTTGTCAGTATAGGTAATCACCGATCTCGTCCAAATATATTTACTGTTCTCCCATCCAGGATAAGTCGTGCTCCACGATCCGCCGGACATGGCTGTTGCTGACGTTGATTTGTAATACTGTTCTACAATAGATTTAACGCCTTTTCCGGTTGCACCAGTCCCTCCAGTATCTCCTTTATCACCTTTGGCACCGGTTGCTCCCTGCGCTCCTGCAATGCAGACTCCATTTTGATTTGGCGAATATGTTCTGTAACCAGCCCCGTCCGTTGTTACCGTACGGCTCCACATATACTTTCCGTTAACCCATGTTGGGGCTGTCGTTGACCATGAGCCGCCGGATAATGAAGTTGCCGAGGTTGACAAATAGTATTCAACGTCTACGAAAGACACATAGTCCTCCGGCGCTGGAGTCCAGTCAGTTGCAATGTTACCTTTTTCGATCTTCAGATTTTTAAACTGATAAGAAACCCCTGTTCCGCTATTCATTCCGACAAAATACGTATTTTGTCCAGTATCTGTCGGCAGCGTAGCTACTGATTTGACAATCCATACCAATTTAGTCCATACGTTGGCTACAGTCGTGTTATTTATCACTTTTCGAGACTGTATCAAGGTATTCGTGCCGTTCGTGTTCCTAAAACGTGGATTCATCGACGTGACAACACTTGCCCTGACATCGATAGATACCGTATAGTCAGTATTAGCTTCCCATTTACTGCGTCCAATATAAGAAAACTCTATTACAGACCATCCAGTTTGAGCCACTGAATCTCTGGTAAGTTTACATGTATCAACCCCATTTTCAGACACAAGTGTTTTCGTACAGCCACCCGTTTGCATATTCCAACCCCACCCGGTTGTTCCTTTATTGGTATTGGTCGCCAAATTTCGCCCACCGACGACAATTCCTTCCGGTGTACTACCAACGTTGTAAGCAGTTGAAGTTGTATTATCCGTATAGGTGATGATCGTCCTTGTCCATAAATATGGGGATGATGCACTCGTAGCCGGTACAGTTGTCTGCCATGTTCCGGTTGGTGCTGTCGTTCCAGATGATCCAGCCTGATAAGTAATAGCTGTGGATTTAATTCCTCTACCAGCTGATCCATTTGTTCCATTTGTGCCGTTCGTCCCCATTCGACCAACACTGTACGAGGTGGACTTAGAATCGTCTGTATACGTGATAACAGTTCGAGTCCACAGATACTGCCCCGCGGATGCAGATGGCACAGACCCAGACCATGTGCCAGTTGGAACTGTTGTTCCGGAAGTTGAAACCTGGTATGCAACAGATGTCGATTTAACCCCCTTACCCGTATCACCCTTATCACCTTTGGCTCCAGCCTCGCCTTTGATTTTCGCCCACTTATACATTCCGACACTTGTAGGATCATCTTTTGCATAGTCCACGCATGTTCCGATATAAGCGCCAATATCCTCACCACTGTTCCCGGTGAATGTCTTCCCACCGTCATTACTATATTTGATGTGCAGATAACTGGTTTTCCCGTCTGCTCCATTGGTACCTGAAATTCCCTGTTTTCCCTGTGGCCCCTGCGAACCTTCCAGCTGCTGCCAGCTGTACTTCTTCGGATCATCCGAATCCGTCTGTGTAAAATCCACATACGTTCCAATGTATTTTGACGGTGTCTCTGTCATCTGAGACGCAGAGGTCGGATTCGAAACTGCAGAATACTTGATGTGAAAATACGTCGTTTTTCCATCTTTTCCGTCAGCGCCTTTGGGTCCCTGAATTCCCTGGTCACCTTTTTCACCCTGCAGGCCGCGCAAGCCCTGCGGACCCTGTTCTCCCTTAATTTTAGCCCATATATACGAGCCAACTGTCGTCGGATCCGTCTGATTGAAATCGGTACATGTTCCAACATAATCTCCCGGTGTCTCACCACTGTTCGCTGTAAAAGTTTTACCCCCATCATTGGAATACTTGATATGAAGATAGGTAGTTTTTCCGTTCGATCCATCTTTCCCAGGAAGGCCCTGCGTACCTTTTTCGCCCTGTAACCCCTGAAGCCTATACCATGTATATTTTCCAGGATCGTTTGAATCCATTTCCGTAAAATCCACGTAGGTACCAATATAAGTGTTGGGAACCTCTGTCATCTGGCTTGCAGACGTCGGATTCGAAACTGCAGAATACTTAATATGAAAATATGTTGTAGCTCCGTTCTGTCCATCTTTTCCAGCAATACCTCGCTCCCCCTGTGGTCCCTGGATTCCCTGCAGTCCCTGCGTGCCCTGCGGTCCTTGAATCTTTGTCCACTTGTATTTAGATGGGTCGGTAGAATCTGCCTTTGTATAGTCCGTATACACACCGATGTACGTCTTACCGGTTGATTCAGTAATAGAAAAGCCTGTCTTTCCATCCGCACTCGTTGCATAAGCGATATGAAAATACGGTGTTTTTCCATCTGCTCCCGGCTTTCCTTGGATTCCCTGCGTACCATCGGCACCTTTAATCTTACTCCAAGCATATTTCGTTGGGTCTGTGCTGTCCGCTACGACCTCATCTACATACATTCCGACATAATCACGATCCGAATCAGAAACGGAGAAACTGACCTTTCCATCAGAGCTATTTGCATAAGCAATATGCGTATACGTGGATTTGCCACTTTCGCCCTTTGGTCCCTGGATTCCCTGATCACCCTTATCGCCCTGCAGGCCGCGCAGTCCTTGCTCGCCCGGATCTCCCTTATCTCCTTTCGGCCCCTGAAATTTGCTCCAACGATACTTCGCCGGATTGGTGCTGTCAGCCTTGGTAAAATCCACGTATTGGCCTATATACGTTTTATCGACGGCGTTGGTTGTCGAAAAGCCTGTCTTTCCATCCGCGCTTGTTGCATAAGCGATATGCAGATAACTGGTTTCACCATTCGCACCGTTTTCTCCAGGGGTTCCATCGGCGCCGTCCTCTCCGTCATCGCCCTGAAATTTTCGCCAGGTGTACTTGGTCGGATCTGTACTGTCCTCCAATATATAGTCCACATAGGTACCGATATATTTTCCTGTCTCCTTCCGCAACTGATTTGCTGTCGGGTTCGGAACATCAGCATATCTCACATGGAAGAAACTAGTCAGACCATTCTTTCCGGGCTCTCCCGCAATTCCCTGCTCTCCAACAACCTTTACCCAGGTATAGATGCTCGGGTCTGTAAGTACCGGCTGTTTTGTCGTCTGATTGTATGCGATACCCATGTATGTCTTTCCAGCTGATTTGAGCGATATTCCGCCGCCCGTTTCCGTATCAGCAAACACAACCCAAGTGTAAAACGTCCGGTTCTTTGCCAGTTTTTCAAATTGTGAAGCCAGTTCCACCATTTTATCTGATATACCGCTTGATTTTGCCTTATAATCCCCAAGTGTCGCGGTATATTCATCGTTCGCAACCGAAGATTCCAGCTTCATGATTCTCGCGGACAGATACAGTTCTCCGGCATCATCTACGATATTCGCTGTATCCCCGATCCGGATCCCATACGGCAGATACGCAAGTTCAACCTCATAGGAAACCGCTGCATCATAGATCTTTTTCAGCTTTGAAACTGCCCTGTTGCAGAGTTCTGACTTGCTGGTAGTATCGTAAGTGTACGACTGGACGATATGTCCCGTACCACTTCCTTTTTCGGATAAATAACGGCTCCATTTCGCCACGGCACTTCTGGAATACAGAGTGCTGCCGGACAAATAGATGTCGCCGTCATCGTATTTGTATCCCTTTAAAGTGATTGGCGTCTCGCTTTCTTCCGGATAGCCTCCTGTAACAGACAGTGCGGTCGCCAGATCTTCCACAGAGCTCTTTACAATGATATTGTTGATCTCCCGGTTGATCCGCAGCTCCCTGCCGCTGTCTGTTCCCCGTTTTTTATGTAGATTGATATACTTGTGCCGGATCCGCAGCCGATCGATCTCAAAACTGTACGATACCTCCGCATCAAACTGTGTGGCAACACTCAGAATTCTCTCCGAAGCTGTTGTTTCCCCCTCCCAGGACAGTTTTCTGTTCAGATTGCTGACCTCGTTCAGTCCTACTTCAAAACCGGAATCGTAGCTGAATTTCTCAACGTAATAGCTCGCCGGGTATGCTTTGTCGGCCGCATAGGCTCCAACCGTTTCATTCAGTAGATCCATTCCTGCGTCTTCTGCATAAATTTCGACTTCCTGTTTAAAAACATTCTCCTCACTGGTAATGATGGTATAGAATTCCTCTTCCTCTCCATTCTTTCGGAGAATGTAATTTCCGACTGCCCCATACCGAGAAGCTTCTTTTCTCGTTTTTTCTGTATAATTCAGTGTAAATTCAAGTGTTGCAACACCAGCTTCTACTTCTTCCGTTTTCAGGTCATCTGAAACTCTCAGCCCTTCCGGAAGATGTGTACTCGCCTGCCCCAGAACATTCATATGTCTGTCCGTAAAATACAAAATCACAGAAACACCTCCCTATATTTCATCGTAAACTCTGGTTGTGTTGCCCAGTTCGAAGCGATACATTCGATCTGATTCGTCCCAGGTTTCAAGTAGAACCCTTCCCAATCATTTCCAAGTGCTCCAAGATCCTGCCGTGGAAGCCCCTGCAATGTAACATCTCCATTGCTGCAGTCTGCTGTTAAGATCTGGTTTGCTGCAAATTTGTTCGGGATATCTCGCCATTTCTCTACATTGTCGATGCGGATGGAAATCCCACGGAAATAATTTCTCGTAACGAATTGATTTCCCGTATCTCGTGCTCCCCACTGTCCAATGTAAAGTTTTACACTGCATACTTTCGTGTCTTTTAATTCTGGAACTGTAAATTCTTTGTATCCACCAAACCAGTAGAAACGTATTTTTTCGCCGCTCTTTAAAATATCGCTATCACCATGCAAACGATTATATGGATTGGAATCGTCTCTGTAGCATGGTTCAAATGTATATTTCTTTACAACTCGCGGTTTATTTCCACCTACCCACATGCACATAGCTGCTGTGTTTCCGCTCATGTCATTCTTATAGATTTCCTGGCAACAAATCATTTTTCCATTTGTATCGCAAAAAGCAACCGCCTGGCATCCTGTCTGCCCCATCAAACCCGTCTCAAACCAGCTGTTCACGTAACAATATAGATTAGCAGATCCCTTCGTTCCGTTTGAATCCACAATCGGAATTGTTTTCATTGCCCCGTTCCATCCATTTTTATTTGCCGTTGTAGCATATCCACTGCTGGCCAAATACAGCCCCTGTGTTCCGTCATAAACGTCCATAATGCTCAATTTTCCAGCTGTTTTGCTTGTGTCATGCAAAAAATTATTTCCTGTGTCATCTGTCCATTTCGTATCTTTTGCCCATATTCTTCTATCCTTATAGTTTGTTACCATTTCACTTTTTTTGTACATTTCGCCATCCGCTTCATCTGGATCGCCAAACTGGAGGATTTTCTTTGATTCATTCACGAAACCGATCATGCCATTGTCGCTTTTCATTTTCGCTTGGAAGGACGGAAATGCTTTGTACGTGCCATTGTAGGACACGACGAACGTTTTCCCGCCATCTGCAGTCGGGCTTACGGTAAATTCTTCCACGGAATATTTGAATGGATCCGCGCAGTAAAATTCCAGCTCCGATGTAATCGAATTCTTTCCTGCAGGCACCTCACCGGCTCCCTGCTTTGTTCCGATATAATATTTGTCCGGCTCATCCGCAAAAATAAGAGTCGCCTGTTCTTCATCCAGAAGAGCATTCAGCTTGTTATACGCACTACGAAAAGCCGAATTATCTTCAGCAATCAGTTGATATCCAACCACAATGGCTCTTGGTTGATAGCGTTTGCGCCGGTATTTCGTACCATCGGATACGCCAGTTTCCAGATCTGTAATCTCCGTCCCTAAAACTTCCCGGCCAGACACATATAGTGTCCGGTAGCCGGGAATCACATTTTCCAAATAGTTTCCATTAAACATGAGAGCCTCCGAAGGCAGGTTCTGCCCTGGGTACCGCTCTGTGGTATCTACAAAGTTATACATTAGTTCTCCTGCCTTTCTTTCTGTTCTCCCTTGTCTCCTGTTTCTCAATTTCTTCTCGTGTATACGTTGCAGTCGCTTTTCCAATCTCTCTTCCGTCCAGATTAACCGGTACGTAGATGGTATACTTTCCGCTGCTGCTGTACTGGTAACTGTCGTTCAGATCTTCATAGCCTGTCCGAAGGCTCATTCCGATTTCCGGTGCAGGTGTAAGCTCCGGAATCTGTATCAGCTCCATGGCTGCCTGCTTTGCTTCCTGAACATGATCCATAATGCCGTTGATCCAGCCAATACCGAAATAGTTGCCCAGCTTATCCGCAACCCGTGACGGACTGTGAATCTGTGCTTTCGCGCGGATTGCCGCCTCTGCAGCAGCCGCAAGCTGTGCCGCCACTGCTCTTACATGGCCGACCTGGCTTGCCATACCGTTTGCGAGTCCCATGCCAATGTATGCACCGTACGAATAGGTGTTTATGTTGCTTATAGGTGTCTTTGCCGCATTTGCAAGTGCACGTGATGCGCTCGTTACAGCACTGTTTTTTGATCGGATCCCATTTGCCATATTGTTTCCAATACCCTGTCCACTGCGAAGTGCCGCTGGTTCTGTCGTTTTCAACGCAGCATTCACTGCTTTTGAAACGTTTTTAGCGCTGGAAACTGCTTTGGTTCCACTGCTCGAAATTGTACCCGAAAAATTACTCATCGATGTAGACGCAACATTATTTAAGGTAGTCAAGCCGGTATCCATACCCTCTGTGACCGCTGCTCCCGCGTTTGTTCCAGCCGAAAGCAAAGTCCCATTGCCATTGCTGATCCCGGCTGTAAGCGCGCTAATTGCTGTGTCTCCGACACTTCCCGCGGATGCTGCAACGCTTCCAATGCCAGCCTGAATCCCGGCCGCTGTACTACTTGCCGCTGTATTTCCGAGCGAATTCGCCGCACTTGATACCTGCGAACTTCCGGCATTAATTCCGGATACCGTACCAGACGTTACGCTTTTTCCGCCTTTTTCTCCTCCTGCACACCAGTCACTGATATTGCCGAAAAACTTTCCGATTTTTCCACCCAACTTGGAAAGCCCACCGAAGATTCCTTCTCCAATGGCCAACACTACCTGCTTTCCGACTTCCAGCCAGTCTGTCGCCATAATTGTGTCAATCATAGCAGACAGCACCTGCGGCAATGCTTTCAAAAGCTGTGGAATCGCACCTATAATTCCCTGTGCCAATGTTCCGATAATCTGAGCTGCTGTCATCAAAATTGTAGGAAGATTCTGTAAAATTCCCTGTACAAAAGAACTTAGTGATTGAATTGCAGCATCAATCAGTGATGGTAAATTCTCAGTAATTCCTTGTGCCAGTGCCAGTAAAAGCTGCATGCCAGTCATAATGAGCTGTGGTAGTGCAGAAGCAATTCCTGTAATAAGCGTTGTTACCATATTGACTGCTGATGGAATCAGTTCCGGAAGGGCACTGATCAAGCCGGATACAAGAGATTGAACCAGCGTTACTCCGCCCGCAATCAAAGCCGGCAGATTGGCCGTAATCGTATCCAGCAATTCAGAAACCAGATGTCCGCCCTGCTGAATGAGCTCCGGCAGCCTGCTTGTTATTCCGTTGACCAGGTTCGTGATAAACTGAGGTCCTCGTGTCTGCGCCAGCTGTAAAATACTGTCAATCTGCGATCCAAAAGTCTGATAGAGCAGTCCAAGTCCGGCGAGCACGACAGCAATCAGTGCCGCCGGCATCAGTGCCTTCATAGCAAGACCCATGATCTGGGTCAGACCGCTAAACATTTTTGATCCTACACCAAAAATCAATTTTCCAACCGTCTGTACGGTTGATGTAACTGTCTGTACAACTTTTCCACCCAATGCTCCAATTTTCTGTATCCCATTAGCACCATCTAAGGTGGCGGCATCCAGAATATCTTTAAATGGATTTTTTATTTTTCCAACTGCGGACTGTAATATTCCACCAAGCTTCGAATTGCTAAACGCCTTTCCAAGGCTTTTTCCGGCATTTTTTGCCCATTGCGGCACTTCTTTCAAGGTTCCGTTTATCCCCCCAATACCCATAGAAACCAGTTTCCATGTATTGCCCTGAAAAAAATCACTTGCTTTGGTAACAATACCCAAAGCTCCAAGAACTGCTCCAAGAGCCTTTACCTTCTCCCCGGTTCCATCCAGAAGACCTCCAATTTCTTTCAATCCACCTTCCAGACCACCATCTTTAAACGCAGATCCAAGATTTTGAATCCACTGGATTGCTTTTTCAATGTACTTTACATCGGATAACTTTTGGTTAAGATTATTTACCACGGAAGTAGCATTTTCCACAAAACCTTTAAGGCTTTCACTTGCCTGTTCGAAAGCTGTAATTCCAAGTCCTTCCATTCCAGACTTAAGTTCATCAACAGCTCCCTGCAAGTTATCCATTTTGATTCCAGCCATTTTCTCGGCAGAACCAGCTGCATTATTGATCGCATCGGAAAGCTTATTGAAGTCTTCATCGCTTGCATTTGCAATTGCCAGAAGTCCAGACATTGCCTCCTGACCGCCAAGCATAGCCGCATAGGATGCCTTTTCGTCCTCTGTCATCCCTTGCATGCCTTTTCGCATGTCTTTCATGACCTCTCCAAAAGACTTCATATTTTCATTGGTATCAGTAAGGCTAAGACCCAATGCAGACATTGCCATACTGGATTCTTCCGTTGGCTTTGCCATACGCGTAATAGTAGAGCGGAGGGCCGTACCGGCGGCGCTTCCTTTGATGGAACTATTCGCCATAAGGCCAGTGGCAAGAGAAATGTCCTGAATCGAGTAGCCCATTGCGCCAGCTACGGAACCGACATATTTAAAGGTTTCACCCATCAAATCGACATTCGTATTTGCATTTGCAGAAGCGGCTGCCAATACATCAGCAAATTCTCCACTGTCTTTAGCCTGTTTTCCAAATGCTGTCAAGGCATCCGTCACAATATCCGACGTTCTTGCCAGATCACTGCCAGATGCTGCGGCCAGATTCATGATTCCGTCAATACCAGAAAGCATGTCCGCAGTTTTCCATCCGGCCATTGCCATATATTCCATTGCATTAGCCGCTTCTGTAGCTGTATATTTCGTGCTTGCGCCCATTTCTTTAGCTTTTTTAGACAAACTCTCAAAATTTGTTCCTGTAGCTCCAGAAATGGCCGCCACGGAAGACATCGCATTTTCAAAGCTCATACCTGCGCTTACTGCACTTGTTGTCACACTTTTAAGTGCGCTCCCGACAGCTGTAACTGCCTTACCTCCAATCGCCGCCATTGCGCCGAATCCAAGTCCGCTGGATATGGTACCGCGCAGCCGTTCTGCTGTATCGCTACACGATTTCATCGTCGAAGAGAAATTGTTATCTACCGCCGATAAAACTGCTTTCACACTATAAGACTCTGCCGTTTTCACCATCTCCTTTCCGAATCAGTTTTGAAATTCCAGCAAAGCGAGGGTCTGTCCTTTTTGTTCTGCGTTTTTTCAAATTTTCAAGTTCCCGTTCATAATCGAAGAATTTCCGGAACTTTTTATAGACCGGAACCGTCTTTTTACCGGCTTTACGCTCTGCACGCACAGCGAAATCAAGATACGCCTGCCTGTGCGCTGCGAAATTTTGATCAAACATTTTCAATTCCAGAGCCTCCATCATGACGTTATACTGAGCTACCGTCAGCTGATCCACTTGTTCGAATGATGTAAAATTGAAGTACCGGAAGCAGTTTACCGCAACATCATGATAAATTTTCTGAAAATCTACTGTTCCTTCTTGCTCTGCGCTTTTTTCTGAAATTCTTCCAGAGTCTTTTTCAGCGTCTCCTGACGTTCCTTCTCCTCCGCCACTGCTTTCTCGATTTCTGCAACCGTCTTCTTCGTAGCATTGGCTGTCTTTAAGAAACCCAGCGTATCCTCGAAAAGTTTATCAATATCCGTTTCTGGGTCATCAATATACCCGTCCAGCTGGTCTCTTGTCACTCTCGGATTCTGCCCATTGTTTGCCGCATCCAGCAGGTCTACAAGGACTTCTATGTCGCCGTCCATGATTTCTGCAACTGCGTATTTCAGACCGATATTCTTTCTAACATCTTTGACTCCGTCAACCGGCATAGTTACTTTTTTATTCATTTCTCTCATGAATCCCATGCCAAAATTAAACTGATACACCTGTCCATTGATTGTAAGTTCCATATCATTTTTCTCCTTTACTGTTCAAAAAAGAGGACGATTGCTCGCCCTCTGCATTTTTACACTCCTGTTTTAGTTGTATCTGTAAATACGTATGCCGCTACTTCCTGCTGTGCGGCTGTCACTGTCACATCGCCTTTCTCGCCGATTCCGTTTACGCCAAAGGTAAGGGATACTTCTACCATATCCTCGGCATTCGAAGTCTTTTCCAGCTCCGTTACGTACCCCTGGAAATATTTTCCCTTGAATTTATTGCTTCCGCTGGATGCTGGTTCATCCAGATTTGCTTCCCAGATCTCGACCAGTTCATCATTGATCATGGCATCTTCAAGAGAGTCGATCAGTGTGTCGCCCTTGGCAAGAATACTGGTTGCCGTAATCTCAACCTCGGCTGCTCCCGGGGTACGGATCGTGCCATCCTTTGTCTCTGTGGTATCGGCATCTTTGCTTGTCGTTCTGCCGTTCTCTGTCGTAAACGCTAATGCTGTAGCTGCATTTTTAGCCGCGTCTTTCTTGAGACGGTACAGATAGACGATCTTTTTGCCACGGATCGCATCTGCAAATAACTGCAAATCAATTGTTTTTCTCATGCTGTTCTCCTAACTGAATGAAAAGGTCACTTCCAGAATTCCGTGAAGAAGTGGCTGTTTCGTTGTTATGTCCGCCAATATCTGCTGATTCATTTCCTGCACGGACCAGGAAAAGTGGCCGGTATGTTCTAATTTCCTGCAGATCTGTTTTGCCTGCAGCAGTATCTGTGATACCGTTCCACGCTGCCGTGGATTGCTGTGCCATACATGGATCGTCTGGCTGACCGTCCCGAACACAGCGCTTTTATTTTCCCTGTCATTCTGGTCGTTGTCTGCCAGATAAAGAAACGGGTATGGCGTGCCTTCCGGCGGCAGAAACGTATCATACACGCTGTCCGGATATTCTTTTTTCAGTGCAACCAGAAGGGCACTGAACAATTCCTGCTGTGGATCCATCAGTTCACCTCACTAATTTCTTCATATCCGACTTGAATTTTTCCTTCTGCTGGTTATAGGACGGCCGCATATAAGGCTGTGCGTTCATAAAACGGGTACCATACTCCACATACGCCGCATACTCTGCCGTCGGCTCTACTTCCGCAGTCATGCCGCCGTCTGTAATGTCCAATCTGATGCTACGCTTTAATGTTCCACCCACATATCCAGGTATCCCTGTACTTTGTGGAGTTCCTACCGGTGCATTCTTCTGTGCTTTTTTCTGCAGTTCCGATCCATTTTTTCGTACAACCCGCTTTACATCGCTCATCTGCACGTTTTTCTTCAATTTGACCTGCAGTTTTTCCATTCCTTCCAGCTTGATTTTCGGCATCAGACCACCTCCGATAGTATGAATGTCTGTTTTACACGCAATTTCCGTGTATAGTCCACTTTATAGTTTGTGTTCCCGATCCGGATCCGATCAAACGGCTTCTGATAATGATTCTGGAGCTGCACTGTCACGCTGCCCTGACGGATTCCTCCGTATACGATCTGCATGATTTCCGCCCGCGTATCCATCACAGATGCCATTTTCCGCACCTCTGTTACCTGATCGTCGGCATAGTTTCCAGTCGTTGGATCATACTCACCCGGCAGGACTCGCCGGAAGAAAATTGGCGTATCGTATCTCACAAAAACTTCACCTTTCCCTTCCTTGCCTCCCGCTGGCTGTCCAGATAAGACTGAATATCATCCATGTACCCGGCAAAATCATTTTCAGACCAGGAAAGGCTCTCGCCCTCAACACTGTGAGAGGAGAGCCCTTCTGATCCGATTCGGTTGAATCGAATGACTGAAACATCCAATATGATGTATTCCATTTCTTCCGGCGGCTCCAGACCGCCAAGAAGAAATTTCAACCGCTGTTTCGTGGCATTCAGAATCAGCTGTAGCTGCTGTTCTGTCTTTTTATCTGTGTCTTCCAGTCCAAGAAGCAGTTTCAGATCTTCGAGCATCGACTGCCTCCTACTTCTCTGGTTCTTTTACCAGTTCGATCACCGGGGTTCCACGCAGGTTTTTATCCGAAGCAAGCTCTTCCAGACGCTCTTTCGAGACCTTGATTCCCTCGCGCGGGAAAACATCACCCTCTCGGTACTCATGGTCATCGTCATGAAGATCCGTAAAGTATTCAATCACCCTGTACATAGGTTCCTCCTTCTCAGCTCTTCACAGCTACTGTTACATCGCCGGAACGGACTGCTTTGTAGTTCTGGTCGCACTCAACCAATGTGATATGATGGCCAGCGGTAGATGCGATCTCGGATTCTCCATCCCATTTGCTCCAGTTTTTCACATCATCGCCGTATTTTACCGCGGTCGCAGACGCTGCATCTTTGTACTTCCAGTAGTTATTCATGGACATGCTCTGCTCTTTTACGGAAATCTTCGTCTTTCCAGCTTCTGTTCCTGCTTCAGATGTTACATTCAGAGTTCCAAGTGTCTGCGTATCAGATCCGCCAACGGAAATGTAAGCAATTGCATCCAGATATTCGCAGAACAGACGCAGGCCCATGATAGCGAACATATCAGAAATTGCTCTCTCGTAGGTGCCCTGCGCATGGAAGCCGATAAAATGAGTAGTCGGATCCGTTGTGTAGCTAAGGCCAGCTTTTACGAACTCAGAGTCGCCCGGATCGATGTAATATCCGATGATGTTGTTGAGTGGAGTAGCAATGACGACGTTTTCCGGGATTTCAGAGCTTACGAAGACAACATCAGCGCCAAGAAATTTCTTCATGTACTCAAAGCCGAACGCTGTCTGCAGGGAGATATCCGCGGCACCGACATATTTATACACATCCAGTGTATTTACCCATACTGCTACGCCGGTAGCCGTTCTTCTCATCTTTTTGAACTTATCTTTAACATTTCCGATTGCCATAGCAACCGCCATCTGCCAAGTGCTTTCATGGCCAGTCAGAGAACCTGCTTTCAGCTGTGCGTACAGCTTATCCATGACAACGTTCTGCAGATCGGTTTTGAACTCTTCGTCGGTATCCTGTACTGCGGCATCATATCCCTTTTCCGCGATTGCCTCCAGGGTTACTCCCTTACGATACTTGCTGATTTTAATAGTATCAAACGGAATTTCTTCCACAGCGTACTGGGAGTACGGGATCTCTTCGCCCTCTGCGACCTCACCGGACTGCAGGTTTCCTGTCACCTTTTTTGTCTTTAAAACGGTGTTGTTATCTTTCTTGATCATTCGGATAATGCCCAGGACGTCAAGCAGCGCCTGAATGTTTTTGCCGAAAGAGGTAACGAAATCAATCTCACGGGCTTTTACCTGGATCTGTGCCTGACCTGTCATGTTATCCGGTGCTGCAAATACCTGCAGCCCTAATTTCTCAATTTTATGCATGCTGTTTTCCTCCTACTGAAATAATGCAATATTTTCCGCAATCAGCCGCTGCCGTTCGATCGGGTTGCTGACTGCAAGAATCTGTTCTTTTGTCACAGCACCTTTCCCGCCGGATCCGCCCTTTGGCGCATTTCCCTTCAGGGCATCTTTTACGGCAGCCTGCACTGCGTCCTTGTACATCTTTCCGAAAGCTTCAACTGCCGCTTTTGTATCTTCAGCGCTTTCCGATACCAGATGTGCCAGAAGTTCATCCGGAATGCTGATTTCTTCATCTGACAGCATCTTTCTGGCTGTTTTTGACATCTCAGAAATCGAATTCTGCCGTTTCAGATCCGCCAGCTCTTTCTCCAGCTTTCGAGTCTTGTACTCTGCTTTCTCTTCTTTAGTCATCTTTGCAAGCTTTTCCGCCTCTGAAAGCTTATCATCGGTCAGTGCCTGCCACTTTTCCTGCGCTTTGGTCACTGCTGTATTTACCGCCTTCTGGACCCTGCGGTCGAACTCTGCACGGTTCTCTGCCTGTCCAAGAAAATCGTCAAATGACATCTCATTGCCGCCATTTCCAGAACCTGCTCCGGCTCCGTCCTCGTTTCCGTCTCCGGCTCCGCTGCCGTCTCCTTCGCCTTCTGCAAATAACTGCAGGTTCATCATCGGGATTCTCCAACGATAATGGTTGTTTTTGTACTTCATTATTTTTTTGTCCTTTCTGCCCCGTCCCGTTCTATAATAGCCCCGTGCCGTTGCTCCGGAATCATAGTTTAACGACATTTCGGTCACATCAGTTACATGATCCGGACATGTTCCGGAAATTCATCGACCATCAGACAGATGCCGACAAAAAAGGAATCCACCAGAGTTCTTGCTCTCTCTGATAGATTCCCATACTGTATATCAACCCAGCCAGGCGATACTTCATATTCTATTTCATCCCTTGTCAGATCCTCGATCGAGCGGATCAGCGTCCGCACGAGGCTGGAAACGCCTGCGCAGACAATGTCCTGCCCGTGCGGTGCATATATTGCATGGCCGGATACCTTGATTTCGTTCTTACGAACGGATACTTCAATCACTCTTTGATCCTCTCTTTCTTAAATGGGCATAAAAATACCACCGGCCTCTCGACTAGTGGTAACTATGAAATAATCGCGCCAAGTAATGCAGACAATATCACGTTGAATGTTTCAGCACAATATTCTTTTGCTTTCTGCATGCGGCTGTTTTCTTCCAGGAACTGTACGCCCTCAAACGTAATCTCAAATGGTCTGTCTGTTTGGAGCATTGGCGCGTCTTTTGTTTTGTCAACGACAACAAATCCTGTAATATATCCCTTCCTTACAAGTGTTGCAATGATCTTGCACCAATAGCTTTGCGGAATATCAAATAATTTTGAATTCCACGCGAACTGTTCGAGTTCTGGTTCTACACCGAGTTTCATGCATTCGTACAGATATCTCAGTATTTTATACATGATTACTTCCATGTCATTCTTTGCCATTATCGTTTTTTACTCCTTAAACAGTTTTATACGAACGGAACCATCTCTTTTACGTCCTTCAACGTCCTTTTTGCCTTTTCAAGCAACGAATTTTCGAACAGATATGAAATACCTTTCGGCGTGATAATGGTATCGGGCAGGCCGCCTAAAAGGACGCCATCTTTCGTATGATTGACGACAATGCCTTTTACATACTCTTCCGTAATCAGGCTTAAAATGATATACTGCCAATAATTCTCAGGAATATTATAAGCTGATGCTGTAAGGTAACACGCTTCTGGTTTTTCACCCTTTTTCAAGCATTCATACAGATATTTCAGTACCTGGTATACAATCACGAAATAATCATTCTGAGCCATTTGTCCTGTCTCCTTATCATCAGTTGATAATTAACTGATTCTTGCAAGAATCACAGTAAAAAGTATTGGTTTTTTCACGGTCGCCAACAGGAATCATGATTCCTGTTTTACATTTTTTGCACAAAACTTTTTCGCCTTTCCTCAAGAGCTTTACTCTCTCATGAGGCGGAATATTCAGAGTATTCGTCATAAACAATCACTCCCATTTCAGATTCGGATATTTATCATTTATATGATTAATTATATCCTGGAGCACTTTCTCTGTCAATTCAATGTTTTGATGCCTGTACTCGTTCACATAGCATTGCAGTTCTTGACTTTTGGTATTTGGCTTGTTGATTTTGGCATGCGTGGCCTCGTGAATCACCGTAATAGCCGTTTCACGAACCGTTTTGGTATTATCAGCATAAATGTTGATTTCTCCATCTTCGAAAAGTCCGTCCAGTCCTTCATCAACATCAACTCCGTACCATACCTTTATTTGAATATCATTTTCCTGAAGATATTCCAACATTTCCGTTCCGATGCTGGACTTTTTCATTTCTTTCATGATATTTCGAGGTTTGATAACGTCTCGCCCCTTTGATCTGCCATCCAATGTTTGGAATATTCCTTCGTTGTCTTTATATCTTGCCTTTCTGTTTTTCGATGCTTCCCATTCTTCTGTGGTACCACCCTGCTCCAGAAAGTCCAACCATTTCTCATATTCTGCACTGTCTTCATAGGCTGCCGTGGAGCAGTGACACCGCGGATGCATCGGCGGCGCGTTCGTCCCCGGCATCATGTCCTGAACTTTGAAATGCCTGCCATCCAACGCCTGGCACCGTTCGCAGACATCTGCATTCCCGCAGGCAACGTATGTATACTCCTCGAATCCGTTTCGAAGGTAGGACTGTTTCTGCGCTTCTGTCTGGACTCTGGCAAGCTCCGTGACCATGAGCCGCTCTGCATCCTCCCTGCTTGCGCCGAAGCGTTTCTGCAGGTGCACCGCAAGCTCCCGCGGGTTCTTTCCCTGGATCAGCCCCGTTTTCAACAGCTTATCCAGCTCTGCTTTCAGCATGTCCTGGTACATCCAGATCCGGTCAGAATAGGTGGCATTGTGGAATGATGCATCCACGATTGTCCGCGCCATTTTTCCATTTTCCTGCACGGAATTGCCGAGAATACCCGCCTGTCTGCGAAATTCTTCTATTGTCTGCTGTGTCAGCGTCTTGTCAAAGTATTTCTGCAGTTCGTCGAAGCCGGATACCATTTCCAGCCCGATATTGGCTTTCAGCAGCTCCAGACGATTGATTTTCATGGTCGCATTGTACAGCCGCATCTCTTCATTCGCCTGGTCAGAAAAATCTTTTTCCTTGACGTATTTTGCTGCTTTCCTGCCGTATTCTTCGATGTCAAGCTTGGAAACTCTCCTTTTTGCCTCCGCCAGTGAGATTCCCTCTTTTGTGGCATACTTTGTATAAAATCCATCGATCTCCTTCTGGATCTGGTCTGCCATATACGCATAGGTCTTCCGGATCTCTTCTGCATAGGTCTGCTCAGACATCTTATTCTTCTTGGCATGTTCCGTCTCACGTTTCTGCCAGTATTCCTTACTCGTCATCCTGTCCACCGCCGCCAAACATCTGCTTCATCACTGGATCCGCTCTCACCTTATCCTGGTCTGCATCGATTTTCTCGATTTCATTCTGCACATTATCCACGATTGACAGCACGCCGAGCTGTGTTTCCTGGCTGACAACGCCTTCCAGATTCTTCGCGATCTCTGCCTCTTCCTGCAGGTTTGCCGGGAAGTTCGGCGTAAAATGTGGATGGATCTTCACCCAGTCATCTTTTTTCATTCCTGAGACCGGATTTGAGAAAATCAGACGATACCTCCGGTTCATTCCACTGGTAAATTTCCGCTCTTTCGTTTTTTCCAAGTTACTCATTGCCTGCAGCTTATATTTCATGGCGATGCCGGAACTGGTGCCAAAATTCTCATCCGAGATATTGGCCACCATGCTGATATGGAAAATGAGCTTTTCCAGGCGATCGATCAGATGCTCCTGCGTGGTATCACCATCCGGTTTCTGAAGAAATTCGACAATCAACCGTTCGGTGTCCCCGTCGAAATTAATGATTCTGTCATCCCGGATATGCGCCACATCGTCTTCTTCCAGCTTGGAACCAAGAACCTTGAGATAGGCATCCGCGAAATAGTCAACATCATTGGCTTTCTCGCTGATCGCCTTGTTGTATGCATTAATCATCGTAAGGACCGGCTCGAAGATTCCCATACGCTCCTTGTTTTCTACGTACTCCGATGCCGGAACGCCGTCGAAGCCGTGTATCTTCTCGTCTGCATCCCAGAGCAATTTTCCTTTGATTGTAAACCAGCGGACCTTCGTCTCGTCCGATACGCTTCCATGAAGGATCTGATTCGAATCGTAATACAGCCGCACGAAATATCGTTCCCTTTCCAGCACGGAATCGTCGTAGATCATGAATGCATCCAGCGGGCTCAGATATGTGATACCGATATTCCCGTTCTCATCTACGTAATACATTTCATAGCCTTTGCCGAAGATACTGCAGATCTTGGACAGTTCGGCATTGTTATCGTCCTGATCATTATACTGATCCAGAAAATCAACATATTTCTCAACCGCTTTGTTTCCATCGTCTACCTGCAGTTTGATCGGATGCCCGATGAAGAAGCCGTTCATCGTATCCACGATGTATTTCGCAAAGTTGACCATGATCCGGTTGTCCGGCTTCCACTTGGGCTTTAACGGCTCATGCAGGATCGGGTAATCCGTCTCGTAGGCCTCCTGCAGCCTGCTGTATCTAAATGCGCACTCTCCGGAATGCCGCATGATAAATTCGTTCAATTTGGCATCTGTCAGCGTCTCTTCCGACGGCAGCCTATACAAATTCGTTCGCACTTCTATATCCCTCCTTTCACCTTTCTGTTCAGCCGTGGTCGCTCCCCAAGTATTGTATATACAAAATATCGTACAGCGTCCATCGCATGATCATATTGCTTCACTGGCTTGTCTTCTCCGTTTTCAGCAGCTTTTTTATCCCAAATATAAGATGCAAATTCTTTAATTGTATTTATACAAGTCGTTGAAAATACAATTTTTTGCAAATTCAATTTGGTTGCTACCAATCGAATTCCGTCCTCTACATCATTTTTGGCTTTTATGATTTTGAATCCACGTTTTCGCAATTCCGCAATAAAAGAAGCAGCCGCAGGATCCACTATAACTGCGCGAATTTCCATCTTATCCAGCCAATTTTCCAAGTCGTCTGCATACTCTGCATCCGTTTTCTGCTTTCCTTTCTCTCGTCCAGAATAATAATATTCTTTCGTACAATACCAAACGCCATCCGTTCCTTTTTCCCACAGGAGAAACACCGTTGCATTTTGAGTTCCATAATCGCAACTGACATATCTATTGCTGTCAAGCAATAAATTTTCAAATAGCGATGGATCTTTCACATGTTGTGCTTCGCTGAACATATCGTAGATAATACCCTCAGCCATAGCCCACAAGCCCAGGATATATCTTTTATAGAACACCCCGGTATACATGTTTCGGTATCTGATTTTTATTTTCTCGGATAGGCTTAGGTTGTCATCCATTGTAAAATGGAGATACAGCAGCTGTTTTTCTTTCCTTTTGTCAATCCAATTGAGCTTAAACCAGTGATATGGACCGTCCGGGTTGCAGTTAAACCAAAACTTGGAACCTTCAACGGAGCATCGGCCGGTCGCCTGGTTCACGAAGCTCTCCGGCATCAGTGCAACTTCATCAAAGAACACGCCCGCAAGCGTGATACCCTGAATCAGATCCTGTGAACGTTCATCTTTTCCACCAAAAATATAGAAATAGTTCTCTGTATCGCCTTTTCTGATGATAATGAGGTTATCAGCTCTTCGATCGGTTACGGAATATCCTCTGGACTTGAGCATCAGTTTCAGCCAGAACAGTACGTTTCTTCGGAAAGAACCAATGGTCTTTCCACACATAGCAAAGTTCTGACCATTGAATGTGATCATTGCCCACATCACGAATGAGAGGGACATACTGACAGTCTTTCCGGATCGGATCGCGCCGTCAGCTATGATTCCATCCTTATCATGGACTGGCGAATCTTTGCACCACCAGGTAAGAACCTGCTTCTGTTTTCTGGAAAACGGCGAAAAATGGAATGTCTGGTCTTTCTGACAATTTTTAATGTTTCGCGTGAGATTCTGCAGCTTTGTTTTCAACGATGAGATCTTCTCATACACTCTCATCACCCCAGACTTCCTGCGCCACGGCATTCATCGCAGAAAGGAATCCATCATCGCCGGTTTCTTCCTGCTGAACATCCTGTTTGCTCATTTCAAATTCAAGCTGCATTGCTGCAAGTTCCAGCCGTGCATCGTCGTAACCAAATTTATGTAAAGCCTCAATGGCTCTCTGGCGCCGCGCCTGCACGCGGGTTAAGGCATCTTCTATAGACTGGATCTGTCCCAGAATTCCCTCATATTCTTTTAAGACAGTTGGTTTTCCTTTTTCAATTCCAGATCGATATCCGGTAACACTCATTCCCGCTGGAACTTGTTCTTCTGGCTCAATATTTTCATCGGCCGCCGGCTGCTCCATGTTCTTCAGCATCTCAATTCTTTTCAACATCCGCCGTTCCCGCACAGTCAATAGCTGAATTTCCTGCAGGAGCAACTGCTCCTTGTCCGGCGCCACCATTTCAGTCAAACGTTTTTCTTCCGGATCCAGGCAATCAAAAAAGAGAGTTTCAAACTCTCCTGTCTTGATTGCATTCTTATTTCCCGGCGGTCCTGTTCCGCCATGCCCTTCGGCATTTTTGTTGCCCGGCTGACCGCCTTTCTTTTTTGCAACGTTGCGTTTATTCTTTTGCAACGTTGCATTATCCCAGTCATATCGATTCTTCCAGCTTCGAACCGTCCCTTCCGGAACTCCCAAAGTGCCGGCAATCTCTATTAATTTCAGGCCTTTTGCATATAATTCCCTGGCCTGCTCCACCCGCTGATCCGGTGCTCTTGCCAAGCCTCACCACCTCTCATTCGTTTCGTTTTTTAGCGCAACAAAAGCAGCCTCTCAAGGCTGCTTTTGTTGGTATTATCCATGGCTAATTCTCTAATCTAGTCAACTAAATGTTTTGGTCCTGCAGATCCTGCATATTTTTCTATTTTTTTCCGTTCTTCCTTTCGAATATTGTCTGCAAATTCTGTTATTTTGTTACAAATCCACATATAAGCCATCGTTCCTTCCGAATAATCAGCCTCAGCATACATGTTAATTCTTCCTTCAACTCTCATTTGCTCAACCTGTTTCAAAGCTCTTGAGTCACCCTTTGGATATATTGCAAATGTAGCACCACCATTTTTATTTACAACAGAAAATGCAGGAATATCACTTGGGCCATCTGCTACATAAACCATATTTATAAAATGCACTCTTCTGAATTCTTCCGGGATTTTAGTATTTGCATTCACTCCTTCACGTGAGTCACCGCTGTGTACGCCTTTATTAATTTCAAACAACGCACGAGTTTTACTGGTATTGTCAATAGTATATCCTATTTCTGAAATACATGGTCCACCATCTTTATCTTCCCCTTCAATTAATTCACATCCCCACACATGTTCCACATATGGCATAACAGATGAGCCTTTTATTACCTGTGTCATTCCCGTACTAACTATGTAGTGTTCTACTTTTATGTCATATTCTTTATATTTAGCATCATCTTCTATCAACTTCTTTGTTTTTTCAAAAATTTCAGGAACTCCATCGTAAAACTTAAGTTTCTTTCCAAATTCAGAAAGTTTCTCATTCGTTAATCCTTTAAACTTTCCATTTTTTGCATACTTAATAAACTGATTAAGATATATTGTATCGGGATTGACCAGTACTCCTTGTTCTTTCATGTATTTATCTGGAAGCTGATTAACTTCTTTCCAAAAATCTTTTGAATCAACTCCATACTCTTCAAAAATAGGGTCCTGCATATACCCGTTTACCAATGTTTTATCAAAATCCCATACAATCGCAATAATATTTGCCATATCAATATGCCCCCATCTATTTATTTCTTTTATCATATCTTATATTCCAATAAAAATCTCTCCAAAATTACAGTTATTTTTTTGGCACTTTTTTCTCTACAGCAAAAGGCATCCAACCGAAAAAGTTAGATGCCTACCCAATTCAACGGCCAGGCTGTGACACCTGGCCGCCGCTCAAAATACATTTTGCAATCATTCCTTCCATTCTGACCGGGGGCGGTGACTTAAAAATGAAAGGCTGATTGTTCCACAAGGAGGTAAAGAAAAGATGAAACCCTTCCTGCCGTTCTCTCCATGATACACTATAACATTTTGATTCGGGACATATGGGACAAACGGGACAAAGTTTCATTTTTCTTCAAAAAATCTGTGATATTCTTTCTTCACGCTCTCCTCCGTGGCTTTCCGCCCCAGTCTGCTTGCCACTTGGCTCCAGCTCATCTCCTCGAACACCCTGTACTTGATGATCCGCTGCATCCTCTGTGGAATGTGGTTCATCCACTGCTCCACCTCTACTTTCAGCCGCTGTGCCTGCTCCCGGCGCTCCTCCAGGATCTCCTCCTCGTGCCGCAGGCGGACATCCTCCTCATAAGTGAAGGCTGTCCCGGCAATTTTGAAGTGCTGCGGATTGTATGGAAAATCCGGATTGCTCCCGGATACGTTCGTCTGCACGATGGTCTGCCTTTTCTTCTTCAGCCGTCTAATGTCCTTTTCCGTCTCTTTGATCAGCTCGCATGCGTCCATATACTGCTCCAGAACCTTCTTCTCCATTGGTGTCACCCCTTCCATTTGTGTTCTTTCCCGGTTGTCCGGTCTCTCATTCTGATCTCGACCAGTTCCAAATGCGACACGTCCACACTCCAGATCTGTCTCGGCAGGTGGGTAGCGTTTCGAATTGCCCTGTCTGCGGTCGGATCACGATATCCTTCACCATTCATCCTTATTCTCCTTGAAATATATTTCTACCAGCTTGAGTCTATTTTCAAAATTCGATGTCGTTCTCATCAGTTCAATTTCAAACTGATGAGCTGCGTATGTTCTCAAGCTATTCCATGCGATTTTCTTTTTATTGCTGTTTCCAGCTTTTCCATTTATGATAAGATACAGACCTTGGCGCGTGTATCCCGTTATCTCGCACATTTCTGACACTGATACGCCAAACTGCCGTGCAAACTCTTTCGTTGTCATCTGTTTCCTCCTACGCAAATCTCAACTGTTCCTGGCTGTCATCGATGTTAAGGTTCGGCACCCGCTCCCCTACTTTTAAGTACGAGCAGTTGGCTTCTACTAACTTTTCCGCCATAATCGGCACCACGCTGTTCCCGATCCGCGCCACCTGCTTTGACTTTGGATACGGTTTCCAGTTGTAATCTTTATCTATGATGTAGTCTTTTGGAAATCCTTGCGCCAATTTTAACTCCTCCGGCTGCAGCATTCTCAGATAGATGTCCAGCAGCACATATTCGCTTCCAAGAATCGTAATTAACGCAAACCTGTCTTTCGTTACTATCGTGTGTAATGGTTCACTTGTTGTCTGCCCTGTACCACAACCATAATATTCCATAATGAATTGTGATACCCACGTAGCTTTCTGGGCTATTTCCGGCTTAATTCCAGCTTCTTTCAGTTCTTCCCATTTCACTGCAAGAACCGAAACTTGTCCAAAATGTCCAGGACTTGTTGTAATCGTGTGCATTGGCTCACTCATCGGCTGTCCAACCCCCGATTTATAGAATTTTTCAAGAAACATAGCTACCAAACCGTAACGATTGCTCGTGTCGATCGTTTGCAGCGGATCTGCAATGTTCTGACCTCTTACCTCGTTCTTTGCAGTTTCCGAATGATACTGAATAATATATGGTGTTACCATTCCAAAGCCATGCTTTCCTGTAATTGTTGGCATCGGTTTGTGAATATCCTGTCCACGGAAGTTATCGCCGCCATGATTCACTTGCACTATAAATGGCTCTGGGTTATTAAAAACGAATTTTTCTAATCCTCTTGCCGTGCGTTTCATCGTATTTTGTGCAAGCGGTTTTGCCCGTCCAAAGATTGACTGTCCCAAGTCGCTGAAATTCAAGACTGATGCCACCGATACCCACCTTTGCTTTCCGTTTGTTCCATCCTTACTGTGTGTAGGTTCCGGCCACCGAATCTCTTTCCCATCCCGTCGGAACACCGCATACCATCGTTTTCTTGTGGTCGGTGCTCCATAATCGGCAGCTACCAGCTCCCGGCAGTCAAATATGTATCCAAGGCTTTTCATCGACCGGATGAATTTCTGATAATCTTCTCCCTTTCTTTCTGGAATCGGATATCCCTTTTCATCCAGCGGCCCCCACTGCTGTATTTCTTCTACATTTTCCATCAGGATCACATCCGGCAGAATCTCCTTCGCATGCTTGTACACTGCCCACGGAAGAATCCGCAGACCGCGCTCCCGTGGTTTACCGCCCTTTGCTTTGCTATGGCTTGTGCAGTCCGGACTAGCCCACATCAACGCCACATGCTGATTTTTGACGTATTTACGCAGATTGACTTTAAAAATATCCTCGGTCAGATGCAGCGTGTTCGGGTGATTCGTCTTGTGCATCAGAATGGCATCTGGATCGTGATTGATCGCAATATCTACCGGTCTCCCCAGTGCCATCTCGATGCCGACGGAGGCACCGCCCCCGCCAGCAAAGCAATCTATAATCAACTCTTTCATTTCAGAAAATCCTCCAAATTCATCTGCACCGCCGGAATGTCCTCCCACTCCACGCCGATATAGTCCAGCACCCTTCCCCAGCCATATTTTTCGCCAGTGTTTGGATCTGTGCAGCAGCGATACATCCAGAATTCCCATTCTTTCGGGTTGCGCTCCCGGAGCTTGTCAAACCGGTGCGGCCGCTGCTCCAAATGGATGCCAAAACCGCACATGCTGCATCCGGTTCTCTGTGCTCCCGTTGTGTAGAGTTCTCCATTCTGCCGCTTTGCTATCGCTCCATAGATTTCCGGCACGATGGATTCCAGCGGAACATATTTTTTCGGGCTCCCGTCTTTATTCCGGCCATACGGCTGCGCATGATACAGTTTCTCAAATAATTCCAGATGCTCATGGTACCAGCGGTCCATATCCAGAGCCAACTGCAGGATATCCTGCCGCATAAAGATTGCAAAGGGAGCAGATCGCGTCACGGTCTTTCCGTAGTAATTGCAACCATGATCGATCAGCGCCTCTTCACGCTGTCCCCCTTCGCTTGCCATGATTCCAAGGTAAGGACTGCTGTTATGGTTCTTCGCCCAGTCGTCGCAAGGTTTCTCTTTTAGCCAGTAACAACACTCATTCGAAATTTTAATGTCCGGCTCAGGCTTGCCATAGTTGACACCCTCGTTCTCGTTTTCATAACCACCAAACAATCTCAGCCATTTCTGCGGCAACTGCATGCGGCTGTTCTTGGCATAATGCCCCTGTGCACCGCATTCGCCGGTGATGATCGCATGCCGCACCGTCTTATTGTTCTCTGTCGGATTCTGCAGTGTATTGATCCGCCCGGCAATCTTCTTGCTGATCACCGGAAAGCCAATCTCATTCAAAATCGTAACCTTGCTCTTATACGATTTCACAACTTCAAGCCCCAATGCTCTATGTACCTTTTGGATGCTCTGATCTTCAATACCAGATACCGTAATTCCTGTAACGTGGATGCCGATACTGTGCAGCCAGATAAACAGCGTAATGCTGTCCAATCCACCAACGCTCACATGGCAGTTTTTATTCTCGTATTCCATTTCCGTCCAGAACTCCCACGCTCTTCTGGCCTGACGACGAAGTTTCACTTCATACGGCAGATTCTGCTTCGCCGTAAAAATCGCTCTCTGTATCTTCTTCTGTTTTTTCCACTCTTCTGTGCTTAATTCTCCCATTATTTCAAGAAGCCCGGTATACCCTTGCCCCGGCCGGAGGCTGGCTCCTTTCTGCATTTGTTATTTTTTATGTTTCTGGTTCCACTCGTTCAGATATTCCATCTGTTCCTCGTCCTCCCGCGGATCCTTCGGCCGCTCTGGCCGGTTCAGCAGCAACGCCGCCGCACCAACGACTACTCCACAGAACACGATAATTCCAATCACTGCCATTTCTCACCCTCCTGCACTCTGGTTTTCAAGTAACATCTGCTCAAGCGATCCCATATCATATTGCCGCTGGTGGAAATTATTGAACTTATTTCCTGTGATCGGCTTCGCACTTTCCGCCTGACGTGGTTTGTTATCATAGTTTCCATCGATTACCTTCGCAAAATTGGCATCTTTCATCAGCCAATCAAAGTTTGCTGACCAGTTCCGGTTATTGGCACCCTTTAAGAAAGCGGATCCCTCTGCCTTTTCAAACATCTTTCGAAAATCTTCTAGGCTGTAAACTTTCAATCTGGCTCTGATTGCCTTCTTCCTGGCTTCGGATAATGTTTTTACAGATGGATAAGAAATGCAGATGGACCGGTAAAGGTCCACAACCTGCTCACAGGTTGCTTTCTCTTTACTCTCTTTATTCTTATCTTTATCTTCTTCTTTATCTAGGCTGTTAACGTTGGATTCATGTAAATATTTATGTAAATGTTTACGTGAATCTTCACATGAACTTTCCTCTGTATTTTCTTCCTGCTCACCAGTCAGCAGAAGCTTCTGTTTTCTGCGGTAGTCCCGCTGGTATTCTCTCTGGTACTTCTTCCGGGCCTCCAGCTGTTCCAGGTTCTGATGCTTTCCCCAATTCGGGATGGTAATCACACCGTCCAGAATCTCAATCATGCCAAACTGCTCGAAGGTCTTAAGTGCTAGCTGCACCGTAGACTCCTTCCGCCGGAAGATGGTTGCCAGCATTTTGTCCGTGTAGGCGATTTTATCACTCAGCAGGAACACACCGCTGTTATTCATCTTCCCGGCAAGGCACAGGAGCTTAAACCAGATCACAATAATCGAGTCCGCCTCCGGCAGGCTCTCAATCAACAGAATCTTCTCATCGTCGAAGATATCTGTCGTGATCTTAATCCATTTGATATCTGCCATGTTACTCTCCTCCCTAAATCTCCCTGATTCGTATTCCATACACGGAAAGCATCAGCTTCCGTTTGATGATATAATCTTTCGTCCGGAATCCCTTGGTGTCTTCTACGATCGTAAGGGTATCCCCGTCCGGCAGAATCGTCTTGTATACAAAATCCGCTATGTAGGCACATTCCCGCTCAACGCATCTTCCGCGCCCTTTCTTGGTTGTGCTTTCCAGATGCTCGTACTGTGCCGGAATCAGCACATATTTGACCTGCCGCCGGATATCCTTTATTTCTCCTGCTTTTTCGAGGAGCAGAAGCTCCTGGTACCGCGCCGCCTCCCGCTTCGAGTCGAACACGATGCCATTCACTTCCACTTTTCGGCTGCCGTATTTATTTCCGGCATATCTTTTCCACGCCATTTCGCACCTTCTCTCTAGTTGAATGGAAGTTCTTCGTCGATGCCATCCGGGAGGCTCATAAAGCCATCTGGGTCTGTCGCCTGCGGTGCCGATCCTTCGATGTTTCCACTTGCACCCTTACTCTCTGCAAACTCCTGTTCCTCAACCACTACACCCGTTGTATAGACCTTCTGACCTTCCCGATTGGTATAGCTGCCGGTCTGAATCCGGCCGGTAATTGCGATCTTCGTACCCTGGCGCAGGTATTTCTCTGCAAATTCTGCCGCTTTTCCGAATGCAACACAGCTGATGAAGTCTGCGGTTGCATCGCCGTCTCTGTGAAACCTCCGATCAACAGCCAAACGATACCGTGCAATGGCGGTCTGGTTCTGATTCTGTGCGTATCTCACTTCCGGATCCGCGCACAGGCGGCCCATCAAAATTACTTTATTCATGCTCTATCCTCTCTATTTGCCCCGCACAGCCATTTTCCGGCCGCGCGGGTACCTTTTTTCTTAAGATGCTATTCCGTGGCGTTTAAAACGCCTGTTACATACCTGGCACCGCGCCAGGATAATCCGTGATATCCATCTGTCCCGGAAGATTTTCTTCCTGTGGTGGTACATTCTGTGTAGCCCGGCGGTTCGGCGTCTTCTGCAGGCGGCGCATCGCTTTGTTGTACTGCTCCACGGTCAGATCACTGATTTTTCCGACCTTGAATGTATCGTTGATCTGCACCTCCTGCACGCCGGTTCTTGCCAACTCTCCTTGCAGTCTCCACAGCATCTCACCGTTGATTCTGCTGGTTCGCATATCCGCCGCAGGTGGTGTTGCTCCCTGCTGGGTCTGCGGCGGGTTTCCGGCTATCTGCAGACCATTTACCGTCTCCGCATCCGGATCTGCCATATCAGACGTTGGGATGCAGAATACCTGGAAGCACGCATATTTGTATGCAATCGCCATGGCCTTGTTGGTAGCCTTGTCCCCTGTATCCAATGCTTCTCCCACGAGTGTAGACTCAATGGAAGATCCGTCCTCTGCATAGAACGTAAACTTGATTGTGCAGGTAACATGATGCATCAGCGTTCCTTTTGCCGTCTGCAGTTTCTCTACCTCCCGTTCCAGAATATCCGGCACGATGACCACCTTATTTTTCGCCAGCGCCGGATGCAGGGCATTATACACATCATCGATGCTGCGGAACTTAAATCCCTGCTGTTTATTCATCTTATCTTTTCCAACCGCACCAACATCCGCAATTACACCGGCAATTGAGCGGTAGATCATGGGATATTCCTTTTTCTCCGCTTCTGCCATTATGCCTGTCTCCTTTCAAAATGGATGCCGATGCTGTTAAACGCCATCTCCACCTGCTCCAGCTCTTCCGGTGTAGCAATGACCTTGTACCACATCGTAACTGTCTGCGGCTGTGGGAACGGAAGATCATCGCCGTCCTCTGCATCATCGAGGGAAAACGGTACTTCCGGCTCTGGTGCTGCCATTGCCTCCGCTTTCAACTCCTCTTCCGCCTTTTTCCGTTCTTCCTCTCTGGCCTTGGCGATTTCTTCGAGTTTCCGGCGCTCTTCCTCACGCGCTCTCTCGATCTCAGCCTGCCGCCGCTGCTCCTCTTCCTGCTGAATGCGGATGCGTTCCGTCTCCAATGCCCGCTTTTTGTTGTCCTCGTATGTATTAATCCGGGTAAGGGCAGCACCAAGATCACGGCTCTTCTGATAGATCTTCAACGCATCGTCCACAACATCTGACTGCGTGTTTCGGATAATGGCAACCTCAGAAGAAACCTTTTCAACCATCGCCAAAAGCTCTTTTTCGATCTGTTTCAGGCTGGTGGTGGCGTTATCCCACTTTTTCACGTAGATCTCTTTGAGCGGCAGGTACTCCGCCCACTCACCGATGCAATCTGCATACATCGCCTCAACATCTGCATGGCGCTTGCGGATGCGCTCTGCTTCCATCTCTTTCAGCTGGCTGTCGATCAGGCAGATCGGCTCGTCGATGATTTCCAGCAGCTCTTTCACCTTCTCCTCGAAGTCATTGTACGGTACCAGGCACTGCGCCTTGACCTCTTTCCGGCGTTTCTCTACTTCTTCTCTGGTCTTCCGAAGAGATGCCAGCTCCGCCTTGGCCACGCTCTTAGATTCCTCAGTGAATACCGCCCCCTGATACTCCGCCATCTTTGCAGACAACTGCGCTTTCACATCCTCAAAGTTACACCGGATCACCGCCGGTTCCTGACTGATCTTAATCTGCAGTTCTTCCATCTTTTGCATCCTCCGTCTTTTCTTCTGCTTTTTCAGCAACACCCAGCAACGTATGCAGTGTCTCCGTGTAGATCATGCCTTTTTTTACCAGCATATCGCGCATAATTTCCAGTGTTCTCTGGTCTTTTGCCTTTTCCTCGTAGTCATCCAGAGGAACAGAGATCATCATCATTTCCGACATTTTATAACTCCTCTCTTTCCATTGTCTCGAAGATTCTTCCGATGGTCTCCATCAGATCATCCGTGAGAATTTTGCTCAATTCCTTTCCAGCATCCTCCTCTCGCTGAAACTTGATGCCTTTCTGGGTATACTTAATCAAGTTTTGAGCGGCCATTTCTTCCGGCATCTTTTCTTTCAACGATTTATAGGTTCCCATAACCAGAGTCAGAAAGTCAGCAAGAACAACCTCTTTGCTTCCTTCAACCTCGACGATACCTTCTTTAGATTTAATCATCTTTCTTTTCCTCACTTTCGTATTTTGATATTAATCGTCTAAAACCTTTGTCCAATTGTACATTGCCGGATCTTCGGATTGTTCCTTTGTGCCGTCTGTGTATGTGCCAACATACATTTTTTCTCGCGAATACTCGGTAGAAAATCCCGTTTTTCCATCTGCGCTCATTGCATAGGCAATGTGTAAATGGCCAGCCGGACGATAAGGCGGAACACCAGGTTCTCCTCTTTCTTCGCCGAGCGGATGACCATGGTCAAGCGGCTCACGCTGGTCCTGCGGCTCCATAACCGCAAAGATTGCCCCTTTTTTCACTGCTACGTGAATCTCCCGAATATTCATGTATCTGATTGCAGTAGGCTGCATGACGTAGATGTCACGATAATTTTCACCCGCTGCCATTTTCATTGCTTCTTCGAATCCAACAATCACCATTATTTTTCTCCTCCCTTCAGTGATCCGCTCCGGATCCACGCCGCAAACACCGCGTCCCGGCGCTCCTCTTCCCATTCTTCTCGCTCCTCGCGGCAGGCATCGACATAATCGCCGATTTTCTTACCAGCGAGCGCAAGAAGGAACATTCCGGCTCCCAGGGCGACGCGGCCCCAAAGGTCGGAGTCCACGCCACCGATGTAAATCCATGTACCAACCGCGCCGACCGCCAGCGCCGCTTTATCTGATTTCTTCATTTCTGCGTCCTTTCATAACCAAACGACTCCACTGCAGCTTCCACCCGCGGAAGCATAATTTCTTTTGCTTTTTCAGCAACAAATTCTTCCACGATCTCTTGCTGCCCATTGATTCTGATTCTCCGGGTAACGAACACAATTTCTTTCATAAGGCACCACCTCTTCCTTATCTTCTTATCGTATGCAACCTGGCTCCGTAATGATTTTCTATTGATTCGTAACCATTTTTGAGCTATTATGTAGTTGCAAATTGTTTTTGTATTGCGTCCCGCGGGAACTGGTCCTTCCTGTGGGACTTTTGCTAAAGACATCATTGACACGAAAGGATAAACAATACCATGCGCTTTTTAGCATTATTTCTTTTAGTTGTTGCATATAAATTTCTTGCAAATTTAATGCATTATTTCAGAATCAAAAAACTACAAACATATTTTTCGGAATTTCTTGATCATAAACGCAGCGATATGAATTTCTATCGTCAAGAAGTGCTTTCCTTGTTTGAAAAAGCTCATGTCAAAGATATAAAAATCCCTGCATCCGAACATATTGGAAATGGAGAAATTGTTTCGGGAAACGTAAGTACCTTCTCTATGTTTCCGAGTACACGGACCTCATTCTCTGTCACTACATTAAATATGTTCGAAGAAGCAGAAGGCGTGTTTCACAAGAATATGCTTGATAGTTTTAATCCGTTTTACTGGATTGACTTAATCGTTTTCCTCCCAAAATCATTACTGTCTTATATTGGAATATCCTCTGAAGTTACCGCTTACAAGATATGCAATGTCCTATTTACCTTCATCTGGTGGATACTCGGAATTCTTGTTGTTTATTTCAAACCCCAACTCCAAGATTTCGTTATCAAACTGGTGCGAAATCTTTAAAATGAATTTTGATAATATAACAAGTCCTTTTGCATTCCCGGCCTCTGCTATTTTCGTCTGCGAAGATAGCAGATTTTTTATTACCTGTTCTCTTATGAATGAACCATAATTCATTTTCAAACAAATTCCTTTCTTTTGCGCTACAGAAGGTACTTTGCATCAACATCAAGTGCCGCCGCGATGCGGACTAAATCACTTACTTTAATCAGCTTCCGTCCGTTAAGCATATCGCTCAGCCCGTGTGCGCTATATCCGGCCTTTTCAGAAACATGTACCTGCTTCAGCCCTTTTTCAGCGATGATCCGTGCAATGTTCTCCGCTACCGGACTGTTACACTCCGCTATCGTCATCGCTCATCCCTCCTACAAATTTATTCACGAAGTAGATCTGTGCCTTCCCGGTTGCCTTCGGCGTTCTGGTTACGATGTTGCAGCCGTTTCCGTCAATGTGCGTACTCTCTTTGATCTCGAACAAGCCCATGTTCATCGACTTCTGCGTCGGCATGTTCCAGTCGGAACCTTTTCTTTTAATCAGGTATCCATGGTTTCTCAGATACTCGAAGAGACGCTTCGCCCCAATATCCACGCCATTCTGACGCAGGAGCTTTGCAAGGTCACCGATTAAGATGGAACTGGAGCTTGCTCTCACCGCATCGGCGAAGATCACCTTTGGCTTCATACGCTCATTATCCTCGATCAGTTTCTTTTTCTCTTCTTTCAGAGTGTCGATGGTTCTGTCTGCGAGCTTCAGTGCTCTTGCCATCACCTGTTCCGGGGTGTTCCAGGCCTTCTCCAGATCAATGAAATACTGACGGTACTGCTTGCCTTTCTCTGATCGCTGGATCATGCAGATCTGTTTGGCCATGTCCACGGAGATCTGGTAGTCAACTGCTGGTCTGCCACCTGTTTCTGAGGTTTTACTCATTTTTGAGTAAAAGTCTTTTCCGCTTTCAAAACCATATTCTGTCATACGTGAAAACCAATCATTAAATCTCGTATTGATTGCTAAGCCGCTGTGCAGATCTCTCGCCGACACGGTTGGTTGTTCCATGTCGTAATTAATAGGAATCAACATTTTCTCCATTTAATTTACCTTCCTTTTTAATTTTATACGGTTGAGCTTTTCTCAACTATGTGAGTAAAAAAATAAGCATGAATATCCGACTCTGGGATGTCGAGTACAGAAATCGCATGTTCCATTTCTTCCTGACCCCAGTCGACCACATTATTAAGCTTATTGCTCACAGACACTTCAGAAATTCCCAACCGCTTTGAAAATTCTGCTTGAGTGCCAAATTTTTCTTTTATTCTTCCTCTTAATTTTCTGTAATCATAAGAGTGTGGCATTCGTTTTCCTCCTCCTTTCCGGTTGAGTTTTTCTCAACTGCATTTAGGATAGCACCGCGCCGCTCGTATGTCAATACATTTTTTAAGTTTTTCTCAATTTTTATAAAAATATATTGATATTTTCTCAACCTTGCTTTATAATTCGTTTTAAAGAACTCTTTAAGAAATGGAGGGATATATTTTGAAAAAAGCAGAAATAAAAGATCGCATTAAAATTGCTCTTGAATTACGCGAATTAACACAATCGGAGCTGGCGGAAAAGGCACATATTGATAAAGGACAACTCAGTTCCTATTTATCAGGAAAGTACAAGCCACGTCAGAATAATATCGACGCTCTTTCCATCGCTCTCGATGTAAACGAAGCTTGGCTGATGGGTTTCGATGCTCCAATGGAACGGCAAGGTTCTGTTGTCTCTTCTAAGCTCTATTGCAATACCGAAAAGGAAAAATCTTTGATCCAGTCATATCGAAAACTGAATTCATCGAATCAAGACAAAGGGCTTTCTTATATAGAAAATCTTCTGACTACGCAGCGTATGGAAGACGAAGTATTCCTGAATGCGGCTCATGACCTTGGTGCTACTCCAGAGCAGAAAAAGCATGCTGACGATATTATGATGGATTCTAAAGAGTGGGAGTGATTATTTGACTTACGAAGAATTACTAACGGAATCAGATTCCATGAATTTGATTGTAAAAGAAAAAGATATTCCAGGCTACGGCGGACGTATTTGCAATAATCGAATTGCTATTCATAAAGGGCTATCAAGCCAATCTGAAAAGGCCTGCGTTCTAGCTGAGGAACTTGGACATTATCATACAACGTATGGAAATATCCTTGATGAAAGCGACATTTCCAATAGGAAGCAGGAACTTCGGGCAAGGGCTTGGGGATATGATAAACAGATTGGCCTACTTGGTTTAATTAAAGCATACGAACACGGATGCAAAAATCGGTATGAGATCTCCGAATATCTTAATGTGACAGAGAAATATCTGAATGAATGTCTGGTTTACTACCAGAGTAAATATGGAATGTGCAAATCTATTGATAATTATGTTATATATTTCATACCGAATTTGATTGTTTTTAAAAAATTATAAAATTGAGGTGATAATATGGGATTTTTCGATCTTTTTAAAATAAAAAAAGCTCTATCCCCTGAACGACTTGATAATAAATCTATTTTCCCGGAGCAAATAAATTTTTCTCAGTCAGCAAAAGCCAGTGATAACTATTGTCAAAAAATTTATGATCTATATTACAAGGATTATCCAGAAATGCCTTTTATTTCCAAAGACCGTGAGCTTAATACTAATTGGTTTGAACAGGCCAAAACGTTTTCTCAGCAATCCCTTGTCTCTAAATCAATGATGAAACGCTACTCCGATGGTTTGTTGCCTGGACATATTTATATGCTATATTGGTTAAAAAAATACAGTAATAAAAAAACACCTGCATATTTTGAATATGAATATGGAATTGACTTCGTAGCAGAAAAAACATTTTTAAAAAGAAATGGCTATCTTGACGAATTAAATAAGCCAACCCCGAAAGGGAATTTAGCAATACAACGTCACTCATCCGTTATCGAAGAAAGACATCCTTCACCAAGGTATTCTGGAGTTCCTGATGCTTCTTCTCCTGTTATACTGCCTGTCGGCAGAAATATACCGAGTAGCTTAAACCATGGAATTATAACAGTTCCTTCGTCTGATAAAGTCCTAATTGAAAAAGAATTTAAACAACTAAATAAGCTCATTTCATTTGCTCTTAAACAAGCTCATTTGAGCAATCGTCTATCCATAGATACGAATAAATTTCTGTATTCTACAGATTTTACTTTTTATGAAGCATGTCCTTACACGCAAACGGGTAAATTGTCTAAATATCCTTTGTCCCTCCATTACGCATATGCTTCTCATAAAGATCTCAATCCTCCGCAAGATTATTTCGGGGAAATTCATTATATGCAAGACGGAAGCATCGGCAAAGCTCGTTTAATTTTTTGGCAAAAAAAACATGGTTTCATGATACATCTAGCTAAATCAGGTGGAAAATTATCTGTAAAAAAAGTAGAAAAAATCACAGATGCTAAGTGGGAAACCATATATAAACTTTAATTAATCCGTAATTTTTTGAATTTTTAAACGTATAATTATGGGGTATTTTATCCAAGTATACATCAAGAGGTGATGCCTATGATTTTGCTTCGTATGGAATAAAAATTAATATACACATTTAGGAGGACTTACCGAATGCCACAAAAGAACCCATGGTACTTAAGCACTTTATTTATCTGTCTACTTTTTGCTCTTTGGTATTTTTTTATTCCGCCTGTGATCGGAATTGTACTTCTTTGTGTTCGCACACACAAGGAAAAGCAAAAGGATCTTCAAATTGCCGAAATCTATGATCAAAATACTCGATTGTCAGAGAGCAATATTGCGCTTTCTACTGAGAACACCACATTAAAGCAAACGATTGAGAAAACAGGTATTACAGAATATTCTCAGGCTAAAGAAAAAATAGCTCAGCTCGAATCAGAAGGACAAGCCAAACTCGATAAACTCAACCAAGACATTCAAGATATTAATGCTTTGACCACCAATTTATGGTCCGAACTTGAAGAGCTGCAACAGCGTGATGATAAATTGAAAAAGTCTGTTTCTACTCAGGAACGAAAGCTTTCTCGGAGTAAAGAACTGTATAACAGTATGGATTATGCTTTAAATACATTCTTTACAACAGATGCTCCATATAGCACTTGCCGTTTAACAGAGCGTGACATTAACGACGCCGAATTAATTGCCCCATCAGTTATTTTGAAATTGCATTGTATGGATGTAAAAAGTTTGAAGAAGGCTTATCGCGAAAATGAAAAGCTCATCGAATCTTTAATGACGCAATATTCTGCACGATATACCACCAAAGCAAACAGATCCATTTACGAGCTTTTGACAATTTCCATTCAGTCAGAAGTACAAAATATTCTTTACACGCTCAAATACGATAAGCTCGATACTGCAATCGAAAGTATAAAGAAAATAACAGCGAAATATCTTAAGATTGCGGGCGAAGGAAATCAAGCCATTGCCGGAACCCTCACAAAATTTATTGGTGAAATGGAATATTTACTTATTAATTCCATCAAAATAGAATATAACTATTATGTAAAAAAAGAGCAGGCTAAACAAGAACAGTTGGCTCTTCGTGAGCAAATGAAGCAGGAAGCAGAAGAACGCAAAGCTCTTGAACAGGAAAAGAAACGGATTTTGAAAGAAGAAGAAAAATTCAATGGCGAAATTACCAAATTGCAGCATAGCTTAGAAGCTACATCTGATGATTCAGAGGTTGCAAAGCTGAAAGCCAGAATTCTCGAACTCCAGTCACAGCTTAGCGATGTCGTGGTAAAGAAAGAAGAGATCACTAATCTTCAGAATGGAAAAGCCGGTACCGTTTATATTATAAGCAACCTCGGCTCTTTTGGTGAAGATGTTTTCAAAGTCGGAATGACTCGTCGACTGGATCCAAATGACCGCATCAACGAGCTTGGAAACGCAAGTGTTCCATTCAAGTTCGATGTACATAGCTTCATTTTCTCACAAGATGCTGTCGCTCTGGAAAATAAAATGCATGAAATTTTGAATGACCGCCGTGTAAATAAAGTAAATATGCGCAAGGAATTTTTCAAAATTTCAATTGATGAATTGGAAAAAATTGTTGATGAGATTGAACCTACTGCCGAATTTAACCGAACCATGGTAGCAGACGAATTCAGACAATCTCTTTCCAGTGATTCTAATTATACAAGCACTTATTCTTCCGATGACGACGAAGAAGATTTAAACGAATAAAAGAAAACCGCCCCGGTGCGCCAACACCAGGACGGCTCAGTAACATTCCGAAGAATGATACCAGTTCGACAAAACATATTGTATCATCTTCGGAAACGTCAGACAAGCAGAACGTTTGTTTTGGCGTTTTTTCTTATATTCAAAATTGAAAACTTAAAGAAGGTGATATTATGTCAGCACTTAAAAACGGTGCTCTCTACATCCGCGTCAGCACCGCGGATCAGACCGAACTCTCTCCGGATGCGCAGCAGCGTCTGCTCCTGGACTACGCGAAGAAGAATGGGATTGTCATCGCAAAAGAGTTCATCTTCGAGGAATCTGTCTCCGGCCGGCATGCGGACCGGCGGCCGAAGTTTCAGGAGATGATCGCCCTTGCGAAGCAGGACTCCCATCCAATCGACGTGATCCTTGTCTGGAAATACAGCCGTTTCGCGCGCAACCAGGAGGAATCCATTGTCTACAAGTCGCTCCTCAAAAAGAATAATATTGATGTAATCAGCATCTCCGAGCCGCTGATTGACGGCCCGTTCGGCACGCTGATCGAGCGTATTATTGAGTGGATGGACGAATACTACTCTATCCGTCTCTCTGGCGAGGTTCTGCGCGGCATGAAGGAAAAGGCTCTGCAGCACGGCTACCAGACAACGCCATGTCTTGGATACCAGGCGGCAGGCGGCGGCAAACCGTTTGTGATCGATGAAGCGGAATATCAGATTGTCAAATACATCATGGATCAGTATGACTTCGAGCATCTTGACCCGACAGCAATTGCCCGCAGATGCAATGACCTCGGATACCGCACCAGACGCGGAAATCTCATGGAGCGCCGCTCGATCGAACGTGTACTGCGTAATCCTTTCTACGCTGGTACTGTGGTCTGGAATGGGATCTCTTTCGATGGCACACACGAGACGCGGCTGGATCCGGCACGCTATCAGGATCGTATCAAGCGCATGGATGCCCGCAGACGCTCTCCTAAGAGCCGCAACCCATCAACCTGCCGCCACTGGCTCTCCGGTCTCTTAAAGTGTCCAATTTGCGGCGCTACGATGACGGTAACAGCCGGAAACACATCTTGTCCGTACTTTCAATGCTGGAAATACGCAAAAGGTTTCCATAAAGGCTCCAATTCAATCACCGTTGCCAAGGCAGAGCGAACCGTCTACCGCTACTTCGATGATATCCTCGCCGGTGCGGATTTCTCCTTCACTGTCCGCGGCCGGAAGCAGGAACAGGAAAACGATGAGACCATCCAGCGGCTGCAGCAGGCCCTGGAGCATCTGGCTGCCCGCGAAGCTCGCGTGAAGATGGCTTATGAAAATGGGATTGATACGCTGGAAGAATACGGCGCCAACAAAAAAAGGCTCGCCGAAGAACGGCAGAGCCTGCAGGAAGAACTGGACCGCGTGCTTACGCCCGCCGCCCAGCCGGAAACAATCTCGAAAGAAGATTTCCGGAAAGAGATAAAAAACATCAATGATATTCTGAAAAATCCAGAGGAGCCGGCCGAGAAGAAGGGACTTCTGCTCCGCTCCATCGTGGATCGTATCGTCTATGAAAAAACTTCCGGAACGATGTATTTTGACTTTTTTGTCTCCTGATTCTTCCTCCCAAAAATCCCGCAAAACCGCATAAACACTGGATTTTCCGGCATATCATCTGGTACGGAACTCCGGTCCACCATACTGACTCATGATAATTTGGGCGATTTTGGGGTTTGGTGTCGTAATGTTTACAGGATACTCGAGGCGTTTTTCATAATTCCACATCCGTCAGCACCCTCCTTTCCGGTTGACTTCCCACGGCCATGGCTGCATAACCCATTCGAAAGAACGGCTCATGCGGTCGTTGGCGGTATCGATCGTGAGCGGGCCGTACTGTTCGGCGTACTGTTTCAGTGCTTCTTTTCGAAGCTCCACTTTTTCCCGGAAAAAGGCAAGTGCATCTTCATCCTCCGGGTGGGTGTCGAGGTAAAGGTTCATTTCAACAACAGCAAAGCTGACCTGATCAATCCAGGCGAGCAGCTTTTCGCGGGATGGCATCTGCGGCATCATAGGCACTGTCCTCCTCCCTTTCCACAGAATGGTTTACAGAGTTCCGGGAATAAGGTTCCCTTTTTTAATGCAGCGGAAAGATCATAGATCTGTTCAAACCGCTGCATCGGAACGTACGCCATTGCAGGTATCATATGATCTACATGCTGCATTTTCCGCGGGAAATTCCTTGGTTCCATCTTCAGTTCCATATTGTTTGAAGCGGCGCGGCGGTTCTGCATATTGTTCGCACCGCAGCAGCCGCGATTCATACGGGATGAATCCATACCATGTTCCTCTTTCATTTTCTGTTCTTTATAGAGTATGAAGAAAATAAGAAAGTGTCAAAAAAGGCAGCGGTTTCTCTTCCGCTGCCTTTCTGTCATACTAATGAAATTTTCATCAAAACTGCATCTCATACAAATGCGCATAAATCCCGCCTTTCGCGAGCAGTTCCTTATGTGTGCCTTCCTCCGCAATTCCATTCTCCGTCAGCACCAGAATCCGCTTTGCATTCCGGATTGTGGACAGCCGGTGCGCAATCACGAAGGTTGTCCTGTCTTTCGCCAGAAGTTCCAAAGATTTCTGGACGACTTTTTCGCTTTCGTTGTCGAGCGCTGAGGTTGCCTCGTCGAAAATCAGAATCGGCGGGTTTTTGAGGAATACGCGGGCGATGGAAAGCCGTTGTTTCTGGCCACCGGAAAGTTTTACGCCGCGCTGGCCGATATCGGTGTCGTAGCCGTCCGCCAGCTCCATGATAAATTCATGTGCATTGGCCGCTTTCGCTGCGCGGATGACCTCCTCGTCGGTCGCATCCGGTCTGCCATAGCGGATGTTGTCGATGATCGTTCCCGCAAACAGGTACACATCCTGCTGCACAATACCGATTTCATCGCGCAGATCCTTCAATTTCACATCGCGGATATCCTTTCCATCCAGTAGAATCCTTCCTTCTGTCACATCGTAAAAACGCGGAATCAGAGAACAGAGCGTCGTCTTTCCGGCGCCAGAGCTTCCCACCAGCGCTACATAGTCTCCTGCCGGGACATGCAGATTCACATTGCTTAACACGTTTTCCTTCGACTCCTCATAGTGAAACGAAACGTTTTCAAAGGTTACTTCTCCCTGCACATTCTTCAGTGGCAGTGCATCCGGCTTGTCCTGGATGTCCGGTGCGATGCTCATAATTTCCAGGAAACGTTCATAACCGGAATAACCATTCTGGAACTGCTCCGTAAAGTTCACCAGCTTTTTCACCGGATCTGTGCAGTTGTTGATGTACAGAAGAAAGGTAACCAGATCCGCTGCCCCAAGTTTCCCACCTGTCATCAGCAATGCGCCGACAATCAGCGAAATAACGGTAATCAGCGTCGAAAAGGCTCCCATTCCCGAATTGTAAATTCCCATATAGCGGTAGCTGACCTTCTTCGAATCGACAAAACGGTCATTTCCCGCATTGAACTTACGCATCTCTTCTGTCTCATTTCCAAACGATTTGACAACACGGATCCCCGAAAGACTGTCCTCAATCTGACTGTTGATATCCGCAATTCTGCGGCGGTTTTCCTTGAATGCACTCTTCATGCGGCTGTTCATCACTAACGCAAACAGCAGCATCACCACAATAACCACAAGCGGCACACATGCCAGCATCGGATTTACCACAAACAGAATAATCATCGCGCCGATCAGTTTGATAAACGAAATGACAATATCCTCCGGCCCATGATGTAAAAGCTCACTGATATCGAACAGATCGCTTGTGATGCGCGACAGCAGATGGCCGACCTTCTGGTTATCGAAAAAAGCAAACGAAAGCTTCTGATAATGGCCGAAGATCTCGTTCCGCATATCATGCTCAATCCGCGCCCCCATCACATGGCCGTAATAGGCAATATAAAAGTTACAGTACATTTCAACCAGAACCATAGCAATCATCAGAATACCGAGGCGGATAATCTCACCCGTTGCCTGCTCCAGCGGCTTTTCCACAACCGTACTCGTAATATACCGTACAATCAGTGGAATCACCAGTGTAATGGCTGCTCCAAGCATTGCAAAAAACATGTCGGTAAAAAACAATCCCTTATATGGAATGTAATACCGCGCCAGCTGGCGGATTCTTCTCTTCTCTTTTCCGGTTTCTTTTTCTTTACTCATCCTGTCCTCCCTTTCCGTTGGAAACCATTTTGTAATCTTTTCGGAACTCAGACGGTGATACGCCGCATGCCGTTTTAAATGATTTCATGAAATGCTTATCATTTTCAAATCCAACCTGTTTGGCAATTTCCGTAATTTTATCTTCTGTTTGAATCAACAGACGCTTTGCCTCCGCAATGCGGATCTCCTTCAGATAGTTCACAAAATTCACACCGGTATGTTCTTTAAACGCTGCTGAAAACAGCGAATAATTCATACAAATATGGTTAGATACCATTGCCATATTCAGATCTTTTGCATAATTTTCCCGAATATATGAAATTGCCTCTTCCATTTTTTCTTTTCCGGCTGTCTGACTTTTCAGGCTTTCCCTGTAAACGTGTATCCATTTTTCAAACGCATCCAGAAACAGATCTGCATCACGGTACTGCAGAGGGCGCGGACATTTTTCCTGTTTTTCCGCCACTCGATGAAAAAGATCCAGCTCTTTACAGATTGCTTCTGTTACTGCCAGAAGCTGATAGGGGGAAACCCTCTGATGTGCTGCCTCAAAATACCAGTTCCGCATTTTTCGCAGCACAGTATCTGCCCGGTCCGTTGGCACCTGCAGAATAAATTTTTCCTGAAACTGTGCCAGTTCCGGCTTTTCCTCAAAACATTTTTTCTGATATTCTTCCACAGGATTTTTCTGTATAAATGCCATTTCCCGGGCCAGCAGTGCTTCCTGGTATGCCTCTGGAATTTCCATCACAGAACGATGTTCTTTTCCCACTCCGAGACAAAATCTCTCATCTTTTTCTTTCATGATCCGCTCTGCCTCCGGTTCCGGCAGAAGATACAGAACTCCTCCTTCTACGCCTTCCAGCAGAATTCCGCTGCATTTCGAAAACCGTTCCCCATTTGCCTTGCTGGTCAGCAGGATCCGGAAGCTGTCGTTTCCGATGTGGCGCCGGATCCTGCTTTCCATATCCATCCATTCTTTTTCTTCGGCCATTTCTGCATTCATCATCAGATAACGGAGCTGATTTAAAAAGCACCGTTCTTCCTCTTCTTCCGTTTCCCGGGTCTCCGAAAGCTCTCGTTCCAGATTTTCCAGAAGCTGTTCTATCGTCTCCCGCTTGATCGGTTTTAAAATATAGTCCCGAACTCCATGTTTCATCATTTCAACCGCATAGGAAAATTCATCATAGCCACTTAAAACAATAACAACAGGTTTCTGTGACAGCTCCTCCATTTTGTTGACCAGTGTCAGACCGTCCATTTTGGGCATACGGATATCAGTGAACATGACGTCCACCCTCTGTTTTCCCAAAATCTCCAATGCCTCTTCTCCGTTTCGACACTCCAGAATCTCCTCCACCGGCACGCTGCTTCGCCGGATCATCGCCACGATTCCCTGTCGAATCAATTTTTCATCTTCTACAACCAGCAGTGTATTCATTTTCTTTTTCTTCCTCTTTCTCGTCACCCTCTTGATCCATCGGAGAATATTTCCCCCTCGTGATGGGAAGATGAATGCTCACCTTCGTATAGCAATGCTCTTTTGTATAAACTGACAGTCCATACTCTGTTCCAAATTGAATGTGAATTCTGTCCTGTACATTCCGAAGCCCGATTCCATGTTTCGGCTGTGTGTCTGAATTCAGGCGCATCCTTAGTTTACGTCTCAGAATTGCAAGCTGCTTTTCTGACATGCCTGTTCCGGAATCTGTGATTTCAATCTCAAAGCTCTTTTCATGCTCTATTCCTTTGATTTCAATGACGGCGTCTGCATCCAGCTCCTCAATTCCATGTGTGATTGCATTTTCCACAATCGGCTGAAGAGACATCTTGGGGATATCCTGCCGATACAAATTTTCCGGCATCTGAACGGACAGTGTTATTGTGAAATCATACCGCAGATTCATCAGTTCCACATAGTTCTGAATATAATTCATCTCATCCTGAACGGTTACCAGGAATTTATTCCAGCGCATATTGTAGTGCAGCATTTCACCAAGTGCTGTCACTGCATCAGAAATCGTATATTCTTCATTAATCTCAGCCATCATCTTGATGGATTCCAGAACATTATAAATAAAATGAGCGTTAATCTGGTTCTGCATTGCCCGGATTGCCGTATCTTTCAGCGCTGCCTCCCTTTTGATGCTTTCCTCGTTCTGTTTCTGAATTCTCTCCAGCATTCCGTTGATACCATAGCTCATTTCCCGCATCTCTTCTGCGCTGTAACAAACCTTTATCTTTGTTGTTCCATTGTCAATCTGACGCATCTCACACAGGACGTCATAAAACTCCTTCAGCAGGCCACGCACAATCAGATTGACCACCACAATCAGAAGCAGCCCGAAGCCGGCAAATTCAAGCAGCATTCTCTGCTGCTGTTTGATCATGTTTCCGGTTGCATCATCCAAATTGGTCAGTGTTACAAACATTCCATTGAGTTTATCGACTTTCCGAAGCACAATTGCAACGTTTTTCCGGTCAATCACCGCGCTCTGCTGACTCTCTTTTCTGTCACGGATTCCTGCCCGGAACAGAATCAGCCCCCGATAGGACTGCCATTTGCAGGCTGCCGCTGTTTTTCCGCAGTCATATAAATTCCAATTTTCATCAACAAAGCAGGCCCAGCTGCTGTCACCGGATCGATAAATTTCGGGAAATATGTCTGCCATACGCATGGATACCTCGATCACGCCAAGCCTTCCTCCGCTTTGATCCCGCAGTTCCCGTACATAAGTCATCAAATGGGAACCTTCTTTTTTTGTACCGGAGATAATATTTTTTTCCTGTATGTCAAAAAACCACTGTCCACCGCCCTGATAGCTTCGGTACCAGGAACAGTTTTTCATCTTTTCCTTCTGATACAGGATCGGCTGCTGCTCCAGAAAACCATCTGCCATGGCAAAAATATGGATCTGGTACAGATCCGGCATTGCCTCCTGCATTTTATCGATTATGCTGATGCTGTTGTTCCGAAATTGCTGATAATAGCTCTCAGAGATCTCCTCTCCCCTCCTGAGATGAAGAAGATATTTTTCCAGTGGTTCATACTCCTGCAGCGTATCTACAACCATTGAGCAGGCATTCGCTTTTGCATTCACCTCCGCACAGGTAAGATCTGTTGCCGTTACTGCTTCATTTACCCCATGATCTATGGCATTCTTTTTGATACTCCTAAACCCAAAGCACATCATGCCAAAAAGCGGAATAAAAACAAAGATCAACGTTGTTACGGTAAATTTTTGGTTCAGTTTCAGTCCGCGAAACCAGTTTCGCATTTTTCATCCCCCAGTTTTCTTTTCGGTTCTGTAACCTTACTAATTTTACCAGTTTTTTCTTTAAAAAGCAATTTTTTCAGAAAAATTATTGACAAAAAGAGAAGACGGTACACTTTTTTTCCGTGTACCGTCTCTCTTTTCGCAAGACTCATATATGACGCAAAGCATGGTTCTAGGGAAACAGCTTTCGTACCATTGTTATACTGTTGTCAGATCCCACGGTTCATAAATCTTCGGAACATCGCTGATCAGACGTTTGGTATACGCTGCTGTCGGGTGAAGAATTACTTCTTCTGCCGGTCCCGATTCTACAAATTTTCCATGCTCCATAATATAAACATTATCGGATACATAGTAAGCAAGACCAATATCGTGGGTAATGAAGATAATCGTCATATTGATCTCATCACGCAGCTTCAGCAGCATATCCAGGATCGTTGCACGTGAGCAGGCATCAATCATGGACGTCGGCTCATCGGCAAGCAGAATCTTTGGTTTCAGAAGGAAAATACGTGCAATCATCAGTCGCTGCATCTGGCCTCCTGACAGCTCAAATGGATATTTGTTTGTCAGTTCTGCGTATTTTAAGTTTACAAAGCTGCAGGCCTCTGTCATCAGACGTTCTTTTTCTTCTTTCGGCAGATTCTTGTCACCGCGCATATTAATGCAATCCAGCAGAACAGAATCTACACGTTTAAACATATTGTAGGAAGCAAACGGATCCTGGAAAATCGCCTGAATTCCCTTCCAGTACTCTTTTTTCTTCTTTCCGTTCGAGATGTCTCTTGGTTTACCCTGGAAATCAATTTCACCTTCCGTTACGCTGATCAGCCCGAGCAACATCTTCGAAAGGGTTGTTTTTCCGGATCCGGATTCTCCTACGATAGAAACAAATTCACCTTCATGAAAATCGAAATCAACATGGTCTACAGCGACCGTTTTTGCATCGCCAAAGCCAAACACTTTCGTTACGCCTCTTCCGGAGAGGCATGGTTTTAATTCTTTACCATCACGCATTTGCATACACCTCCCGAACCTTTCTCTCAGACATCAGGCAGCGGTACTCTCTTCCGTTCGGCAGTTCGATGACCTCTGGTTTCATACCGCGGCAGGTTGGCTGTGCATAAGGACAGCGGTCTGCGAAACGGCAGCCCTCCGGCGGATGCTTCAGGTTTGGCGGAGTTCCCGGAATTGCAGTCAGCTTCTGTTCTCTTACACCTTCCTCCGGAACGATGATCGATCCCATCAGACCTTTGGAATATGGATGCAACGGATCGAATACCATTTCTTTTGCGGTACCTTTTTCTACAATCTGTCCAGCATACATAACCATAATATCATCGGTTACGTTGTAAAGAAGCGGCAGCTCGTGTGTGATGAAGATCATGGATTTGATAAATCCTTTTTCCATCAGATCACGCATCATTTTAATAACCATTTTCTGGGAAGTTACATCCAGCGCGGACGATGGCTCATCGGCGATCAGTACCTTCGGAGAAAGAATGGTCGAAATTGCGATAACGGTTCTCTGTTTCATACCTCCGGAAAGCTCAACCGCATGCTTCTGCAGTACCTCCTCCGGCAGGCCTAAGATCTGAAAACGTTCTTTTGCCAGATCATAAATATCCTTTCTCGGCATTTTCGGATCATGCGCATGAATAACGTCTTCTACAAATCGGATGATTTTCTGTGTCGGGTTCAGAGCATTCATTGCTGCCTGCGGAATGTAGGCGATCTCATTGCCCAGAATATTTTTCCGGACATCGTCTGGTTTCATTCCGGAAATTTTTCTTCCATCTACGATAATATCGCCGCTGATGTAGTGAAGCGGTGCGAAATAATAGCCCATCAGGGACAGTGCCAGCGTCGATTTACCACAGCCGGACTCACCTGCTACACCGAGGGATTTTCCCTCCTCAATCTTCAGGGAGACTCCGTCTACGGCGTATACATCTTCATGAAAACGAGTTACATATT
>ERZ839741.296-NODE-296-length-67295-cov-3.977469_pt1 | contig 67295 bp, 53 predicted proteins | sample MGYA00519880_ERZ839741 | MGnify/ENA primary metagenome ERZ839741 (study PRJEB31850, sample SAMEA3708851) | human gut metagenome | biome: human gut; feature: human-associated habitat; material: faeces | place: China | collected 2014 ...
CAACATTGTTCTAGCAATTCTTGGTTTTAGAGTGGAGACTCGCGATGAAATGCAGATGTTACAACTGTGCCAGAAGTTCTATGAGATGTATCCTGGGTTGAAAAACGAATGGGATACAGTAGAAGAATGGATTTCGATGCAGTTCAATTCTATTCATACACAGACCTTCAGTAATCGTCCGTACTATCATTATGAGGGCGGAATGTTCACAAGAAAGATTTGAGGATGGTGAAGCATGAGCAACCAGATACATATAATTCAAAATGCAATTACGACCACCATCTCGGAAATTTTTCGTGGTGACTTTAGGCGTATATGCGAAGTCAAAAAAGCGGTATTGCATCTCGAGGCGATTTACTTTTGCCATGGCACTTGCTATCTTCTCAAGCGCGAGAATATGCCAATTAAAGATCAATTAGCGCTCTATCAAAGAATTGAGTTAATCCCACAGAGCACGACAGAGTTCTTTGAGAATAACCGCGAATGCATTATTAACAATTGGCCAGAAGAAAGCGCACTTGCAGCAAAACCAGAAATCCTGTATGATGCACTTTTGGCAAGCGAGTTTTGCGTACAGCCTGAGAGAGTTGGATATAAAATCGATAAAGTTAGCCGAGATATTGCGGGGGCATATTATACTTCTTCTGACTTTTCTGCGCAAATTACTTATCGTGCGATAGAGAGCTACATGGATCGAAAGCGGAGGCGTGCGATAGATTCAAACTCTTTTGCTTGCTGCAATGAGTATGAGAATATAACCTTCCTGGACTATTCTTGTGGATGCGGAGAATTTCTGTTAGCGGTAATCCAGTATTTTGATAATCATGTATTGGGTTATTCCAGAAAGAAGCTGGCAACTCAGTTGAGGGGTGTAGATGTCAATCCAATAGCACTGATGATCACCATTGCGCGGATTGTTTCTGCAGTTGAAGCTGAAGATGATGAAAATTTGCTTCGTGAGGTCGCAAAGGACTTTATTGTAGGCAATCCATTGCTTCATAGCGATAAAATTGCACCGCTAGAAGTGAGGTTTGATAATTTTGCGCTTAACAGATTGTATGCTGAGACAGAAGGAATCAATTGCTTGGAACTGGAACAACAAAACCTGGTCGTGTTAGGAAATCCGCCATGGGAAAAGCTCCGCTTTGAAGAACGGGCATTTTTTAGACCGGTTTGTCCTGCAATTTCAGCAATCTCGCAGAAAAACAAGCGCGAAAAGGAAATTAAAAAACTTGCGGTTAATTGGCTAGAACTGTTGGAGTACTACCAGCTTCTGCAAGATGATTATGCTTCGGTGAAAAAAGAAATCCCTAAACATCCGCTCCTGAAAGTATCGTTGGTTGGGGAGCTGAACACATATGCAATGTTTGCTGAGCTAGCTTCTCGATTGACAGAAAAAGATGGTTTTGCAGCGATTATAGTGAAAAGTGCGCTGGTTACATCAACTTGCTATTCGTCTTGCTTCCGACATTTTGTTAATCAGGGATCACTTTCAGAGGTGTTTCTCTTTGATAATCGGGAGAAGCTTTTCCAAATTGACAGCCGCGAGAAATTCTGTGTACTCTTCTTCGGAGGAGAACATGCCGGTGGCATAAAGGTACATTATGGACTGACTAAGCAAGAACAGATATTGTCGTCTGTGCCAATCAATGTTACGAGCGAGGAGCTGGAACTTATCAATCCGGAAACAGGACTGCTTCCGAATGTGGCAGATTCGAAGGAGTTCTCGTTCTTACTTCGAACACACAGATCGCTGTCAGTGTTTGCAAAAGAATTTCCAAAGTGTCATTTTGGTAGGTTGGTACACCTTACTGCGCATGCAGAACACATTTCTACAAAGTCGGAAAAAACACGAGTCCCAATCTATGAGGGAAAATTCATCGAACAATATGATAATCGTTTTTCCACATTTGCAGGAATGAGTGCTGATGAACGTTATCAAGCAAAGGCATCTGCTAGACGGCAACCGGGTGATAGTTTTGTTGCCCCAAAGCCTGCTCCGGAGTGCAGATACTTTATTGATAAGAAATTTTGGGAATCATTTCTTGATAGGTATGATCAACCGTATTCTCTGTGCTGGAGAAGTCTTACCTCTCCCACCAATCAACGGACTATGATTGCATCGATCATACCGTCAATGCCAACTTGCCAATCCGTTCAATTGCTCCAGACAACACCAGTTGAGGATCTTTTGATGATACTGGCGCTGTTTAATTCCAAGGTGTTTGATTTTTTTGTACGGTTGAAAATGGGGGGTATTGATCTGACGCAGAGTGTTGTACGGCAGATTCCTGTTCCTTTCCGAGAGGCATGGAACAGCATGGTTACTTTACATGGTGTAGATTATACGGCATTGGATGCGGTCAGAGCCTTGGAACGGCTACTATACCGGAATGAGCCGGACTTGTGTGGTTTGTGGGATGGTGTTCCGGAAATAAAGAATGCGGATAACTACTACAAAACCGCTGCAGATGTACGAGAGGAAATCGACAAGATTATTTTCCAGATGTATGGTCTTACAAGCGCAGAAGAGAAAATGGTTCGCAACTCCTTTAAGGCATAGTAAAAGACGCAGGCTTTCGGGCCTGCGTCTTATCTATTGGGATTATCCAATTCTGATCTTACCAAATGCCTTGGAAGACTTATTAATGCCGTTGGTTGCCCAGAATTCGCTGTTTGCTTTCAGTGCGTCCAGTTCGCTTTCGGCCATGGTTTCAAGAATGTAGTGGTCAGAGGTTACACGATGGAAAACGAGAATGTGATAGGCAAAGTCTGTTTTGCCATACTGAGAAAGGGATTCGTCGCCGGTCTCCGCATCTCCCTTGAGCTGGATTCGCCAGGATGCATTATTGGGTGCAAATTTGATGGTGCTGGGATAGTAGGAAATACCGTTATAGACGATAGTGACATTCTTCTCCACATCACGAGCCATGGGATCCAAACCGAAAAAGGCCACACTACCGGGGATAGATCCGTTTTCTACATTGGGGTGGGTGCCGCTCTGAAGCTTAGCGGAAGAAGAAAGATCGAGAATGTTTCTAGAGCCGCCGGTGCTTGCGCGCATTTCGAACCAGTAGGTTGCCTGTACATCACTGGATGCTTCCAAAGAAAGAAAAGATGCTGCGGTAACTTCAGAATCATGCAAAGGTGCGGTAGGTTGCTGTGTGGCGGCACTTTCGTTGTTGCCTGTCCTAGAATTGGAAGATGTGCTTGCAAACAAATTGGCGGGGACGGGAATCTTTACCGATGCGGTGGGGAGATTGGAAACTGCACGGTGGCCAAAGTGTGTATTCGCACTGAAGCTACTGCGCTTGGTAGAGTTTTGTCGGCTCTGCTGCTCGGTAACAATCAGACCATTACGCAGAAGCTCTTGGATGTCCTCAACAGAAGAAATCCTTTTTACCAGATTAGACTCCTGATACAGGGTGAATGCTTCCGTCAGATTCTCGTAAGATCTGTGATCCAGCGTATCGTTCAGATTCAGAAACTGAGTGTTGCAGGTTTCGTAATTGGTACACAAACCACCACGAGTCAGATTGTTGGAACCCACAGCGACCCATGCCTGATCCGCATTCCGGACGATGAAAATCTTAGGATGGTATGTCTGAGCAAATGCGCTATCATGGACTACATAGAGTTCGTCGCAGAGCTTTGTGAGTTTGTATAGGGCTTCAGCGGTCGTGTTTTTCTGATCAATACCAGCGAGTACACGGAGGTGTCCGCCTGCGCTGCGGAAGGTCTGGAGTGCCGCTGTCAGCAGATCGACGCCACTGCTTTTAGCATAGGCAACATGGATATTCAGCTCACCATTTTTAACTGTGGTCAATTGCTCCACCAAGGGTGTATAGAGGTTTCCGCTGGTGGGCTGCATGATGTAGGTACTTTGGTGCGCTACACCGGAAGAGAACAGGTCGGGCACCTTGAGTCCCAGTGCAGATGCAATGCGAGCGAGTCCCTCTAATGTGGGGTTTGTAGCACCTTTCTCGATATCAACGATAGTCGTGCGCGTCAATCCGGAATTCGCTGCTAGTGCCTCCTGCGTTAGGCTTGCTGCAGTTCTCAAAAGCTGAATGCGCTTCCCTAGCGCATCCTTAAAAACGGAATAGTCATTAGTGTTGGATGTATTCATATAAAACTCCTTTCATCCAAAATTTAGAAATTGATGGAAATAATATACAACACTGAAAGGGATTTGTCAATAGGGGAATGAAAAATATTCTGTACAAAATATAAATTTCGGTTGAGCCAATAACGAGCCTGCTGACTGGCGTATTTGTGGGAAACGAAGTGATAGTTGCTCTTTTGGTTTGCCACAGGCTGCAATATTGCACAAGCCCTCCCTGTTGGATGGCTGATAACTGCAGATTATTGCAAGTCTACAAAACAACTATTTTTGTGTTTTCCTAAATTGATGCTATAAATTGGACAAATTCCATGATAGAATACAAATACAGAAGTATAACCTCGGTGACAGATATAGACAGTTGGGGGTATTCAAATGATTCTTAAGCTTAGTGTAAACAATCAGAGTGTAGAGAGTTCGGGTATTACGAAGGACTACAAGGATGCCCTGTGCGAATATGTATGGAACAGCTTTGAGGCCAATGCAACCGCTGTTGCAATTGATTGTATTCCCAATGAGCTGACAGGAAGTGCAGAGATTGTTATCACTGACAACGGAGATGGAATCGCCTATGATTCCCTTGAACGCACATTTGGTGCATTCCTCGATTCTCAAAAGAACAGCCGATCCCTGCAAATCAAAACAAAGGCAAATAAGGGCAAAGGACGATTCTCGTGTTTTTCCTTTGCATCCTTGGCTGAATGGTCGACGGTAACGGCAACACCAGATGGCAATATCGCGTATACAATCAGCTTGGAGAATGCTGATAAAAACCAATGCGATGTTTCTGATCCGGCACCAACAACGAGATCAACGGGCACGAGACTGATCATCAGTGGCATTGATGGTATATGTGAAGATGATGTAAGCTTTGCGCAGTTAGAAGATACTATGCTCAAAGCCTTTGCATGGTATCTGTACCTCAATAAGGATAAGAAAATCGTACTAACCATCAATGGTACAGAGTTGGATTATCGAAAGTACATTAATACTGATGCAAGTGTTGAAAAGGAAATCCTAATATCCAGAATCCCGTTCAAAATTGCGCTGATTGTTTGGAATGAGAAAATTACAGAGAATTTCTCTGTGTATTTCCTGGATGAAGAGGGTGTTGTTAGGTCGAAGGATACGACAACATTTAACCGTAATACGGTGAATTTTAACCACAGTGTATTTGTCACTTCGCCGTTCTTTTTGGGGAGAGACGGAATTACATTAAAGGGCAAAAGAGTAGAACTTGATGGGCAAACTGCGCTGAATGAGTATGATGAAGACAAGAAGGTTCTAAAAGAGTTAAGCAAAGAAATTCAGGATGTTATAGAAGAAAGCTTGCATAAGCACATGGCGGCACAAGTGGATAAAGCCATTGCGCGAATGGAGGCCAGAGATTCTTTCCCTACATTCCCGAATGACTTTTACGGGGCCTTACGTAAAAAAGATTTGGTGCAAGTCACAAAGGAGATTTATCGAATTCAGCCTAGGATATTCCATAACCTGAAGCCGATTCAGGAAAAATCTTTACTGGGTTTTTTGAATTTGTTGCTCAGCTCCGAAGAAAGGGAAAATGTTCTTTCCATTATCGATGAAATTGTTCAACTGTCGCCAAAGCAGCGTGAAGAATTTGCATCTGTGTTAAAGCGGACACATCTGGAGAATATTATAGCAACCATTCGTTTTATTGAAGACCGGTATAAGGTCATCGAGGTTCTCAAGACAATCGTCTTTGACTATGCAGGATATGCGAATGAACGTGACCACGTTCAAAAGATTGTGGATCAGCATTACTGGCTGTTCGGAGAACAGTATCACCTGGTAACGGCAGACAAGCGAATGCAAAAGGCGCTTGAAGAGTATCTGTACTTGCTCTATGGTGATAAGGCTCCAAATCCAGTGTTGACACCAGATGAAGAAGAGCTTCGCCGGATGGATATTTTTGCTTGTGCTGCAAGAAATACTGAGGATGCAAATGGTAGTGCGATTCAGGAAAATCTGGTCGTTGAGCTGAAAGCACCCAAAGTAGTGCTCACCAAAGCGGTTTTACGTCAAATTGAAGACTATATGGATTACGTCCGAAAACAACCGTTGTTTAATAGCCAGTACCGCAGATGGAAGTTTATTGCTGTATGTAGCGCTGTTGATGACGATGTCAAGGCACGATACGATTCCCAGAAGTCTAAAGGCAAAAAGGGCTTGGTTGCTGAAATTGACAACTATGAAGTCTATGCTTTGACATGGGATGATGTGTTCCAAAGCTTTGATTTGAGGCATGCTTTCCTGCTGGATAAGCTGAAGATGGATAAAGAGGCGATAGCTGCTGAGATCGCACAGACTGCTGGTGACGAGAAATCTAAGGACACAGCGGATGCTCTGACTGCATTGGTAGCAAATTGATTTGTTAGCAGAGTAAGATTTCCACTTATTTGATTACTTCGTATTGTTAGCTGCCGCCGGGTGGTATCGGTTGATACCATCCGGCGGCAGTTTCTTTTGGGAAGAAAAGACTTGCAATTTCTAAAAGCTATGGTACAATCACGACACCTTGGGATGGGAGTTGGTTTCTGCCTTGGGAGAGGAAAACCGCCCGACCCATGTTTTTGACCCATGTTGGAACTAGGGCGGGAGATTACTGGCAGAGTAAGAAAAGCTTCCGGTATTGGCGGTTGGCTCGAAAACAGGGGATGAAAAATCTCTTGAAAACCCGGGCAGCGTAACCATCGGAAAAGTGAATCCAAAGTGGTCTTGAATGTGTCGTAAGTCCAAATTTGGCAGTGAAAGCTGCCTGCTTGGCTGACCCATTTTTAAGACCACATTTTTGACCCATATTTTGACCCATACGGGGTTAGCACACAGTGGATTGGGCAGATTTCAGTGGATTCGGAGCGTTGGAAAAAGCCGTCAATATGTGCCAAACCCCTGAATAATCGCCGCAAAAGTATTCCTGACCGCAGCTCATAACCCGGAGGTCGGAGGTTCAAGTCCTCCCTCCGCAACCAGATCAGTTACCGTTGTTGATACAATTTCAACAACGGTAATTTTTTATTTTCCGGTGCTTTTAGGTGCTTATCGCATAAAAATGGGTGTTTTTCGAACATTTCCGGCTGAGAACTAACTGACCGCCCCATTTGCCGCAGCTACCTGCCCTGAAATCACGGCTTGGTGGTAATTGCAATCGTTATAAGATATAAACGATAAATGATTACTTTCTATATACATAGAACCGTCCATGGCTGGGAGTACCCCTGGCTGCGGACGGCTTTTCACTGATTCCCACGGGACAAAAAGGACAGAAAGGACAGTCGGAATTCGGGCAGATTGAATACTTGTAATTTGCCGCCGTCAGAGTTAATATCACACACACTTTTGTGGAGGGTGATGGAATGGACGAATTCAGGGATTATGTCCGGGAGCATAGAATCCAATTTGAGGAGGAATGCCCACAGCCATGCCCAGATGCCCTGTGGTGGTATTATGGGGAGTATCATGCGCTGGACAGTCCCCATGGGAAGGTTTCAAAAAACTCCGGGATTTCCTGGAATCGCTCCGATCAAGAACAGCGGTGCGGTGATTGGAGAGGTTGGGTTCCTGTGTGCCGAGTATGAGCGGATCGCCTTTACTACCGGACCGAAACTGAGGGCACAGCTAATGGTGGAATTGACAGAGAATGTCACCAGGGAATGAGAAATAAAAGTGACCGCCCATGGTGGAGATATAGGCTTCGACCTGGGCGGTTTTACGATTATGTTATTGCGTAATTCAAATGGAATAGATCATTTATGGCTCGCCGAATGTTTTTCTCATCTATGCCATAATAATTCAACTGAATAGCATAACTTGTAGAGTGTTTGTGCCTGTGCCTTATCAATGTTGTTGACTCTCTGCTCATACATTTGAATGTTTCGGACTTTGATGCCCGATTGTTCCGCAAGTTCTGACTGAGATAATTCCAGTTTCAACGACTGCGAAAACGCCGTCCTGTCCTTTGAGATTCCCTTTGCGGTTCATCAGTATGTCTTCTCCAAAATTTTCCAATCTGACGGTCTTGTCATTGATCAGGAAACCGGCATCATCGAAGCTTACACCGGAAGCGCCGAATACGTGACCATTCCGGAATACATCTCCGTGAACAACGGCGACGGCAGCTATTCCGCCATTCGCATACACGGTATCTCTGCCACTGTCTTCCGCGGCAACACGGCGATCAAGGGCGTTTTGTTCCCCAAGTATGTATCTGCGATCCCCGCAGAGGCCTTTGCAGGCTGCACCTCGCTGGAGGTCGTTTCCGGCTACGGTATTCAGGAGATCGGCGCCGGAGCCTTCAGGGGCTGCTCCTCGCTCGGCAAATTCTCCATGGATAAGTACATCACCTCACTCGGAGAGAACGCCTTTGAAAATGTCCCGGAAATCTCCATCAATGCAGCCAACACCGCAATCGCCATAGCCGCAGACCATTCCGGCGCAAAGCGGATCACACTGAATCTCTCGGATAGTTCGGACGGTTTTACCGATCAGACGGTCGAAATCGGCAATACGACGGAACAGTTCTTCCTGATCGGCAACGGCTCCGTATACCGGAATCTGAAGATCAAGTCGGACGCCGCGGAAACCAAGGTCAGCAACATGATTTTTGAGGGCAACACGGACACGCCGCTCCAGTTCAGTTCCCCCAAGGTGACCCTGAACCGTGTGATTGTCCGGAGCAGTCCGGGCTTCGCCCTGATAATGAGCGCAGAGAACACCGAGCTTTCCCTGTTCGGAACGATCGAGCTGAGCTCGCAGGGAAGTAACGCCGTCATCAGCCAGAATGTCACCCTTCAGCAGGCGGATGCCGGTGTCGTCGGCAAGCTGCGGCTGACCGGAAACTATCTGATTTGCAGGGAACTGACAAATCCGTCCCTCCTGACCTTTGTCAGTGGTGAGCTTCTTCCCATCGATGACGAAGAATTTGAGCAAATGCTGACCTCCTGTATTGTCACCTTTGATGCAAACGGCGGCAGCGTGGACAAAACGGAACAAACCGTATATTATGGCCAGCCCTATGGTACGCTGCCTGTTCCGACGTTGCAGTATTATAAGTTCGTCGGCTGGTTTACCGAGGCTTCTTTTGGAAGCCTCTCCCTCCAGCTTGTCAAAGAAGTCTAAAGGATTTTTTTGACAAGCTGCCTGCAAAATTGCAAAATCAAAAGTGGTAGTATTATTTTGCAATTTTGGTCGCTACCTCGGGTGATTGAACACGAAAGGGAACCCATCTCCGCGCTAAGAGCCGCCGCTACGCGGCGGTTGCGCTCCGAAACGCCTCGCTGCGGCTCGGTATGACGGTTTCCTTTCATACTAGAATTTCATAAAAAGCCGCAGGCTTTTTATAGCGCCTGCGGCGCGTCAAATTCTGCACAAGAAGGGAGGGCACACCAACGGTGTGCCCTCAGTGCGCAAAGCGCACGTGTTTTTTGATTTTCATAATCAAAAACGCAGGATTACTCTTTTCTTCCCTCCGAAGCTTTCAGCCAGACAGTTTTTTTGACAGCCTGAAGGGAGAGACTTCTTTTGGAAGTCTCTCCCCCTCTGTTTGTCAGGCCCTTTTTCCGACGGCACCATCGTCAGCAGCCTGACACTCCTACATAAATTTGAACTGTCGAGAAATACAGCATTTTTCAGTGAAGTTGTCCGCTGTAGCTTCCCCCGGCCCGACGGGAGCAGACTTTTCGGCAGGCCTGCTTTTGCGTTCCGAATTTCCGCTATGCCGCGGTCAGCTCCGTCATATCGAAAAGCCGGCTTTTTCCGTCCCGAAAGCGCGCGTAGGCGGTCAGCGCATAGTAGGCCTGTTCGGTCGCCATGCCGTTGACCTCGACCAGCTCCGCCGAATGGTAAAAGCCGTCGTCCAATACAAAATCGCACAGCGCGTCAAGCACGCTCCTGCCGTTTTTGAGGAAGCGTGCATCCTTCTGCGGATCGATGCCCAGCGCCGTCAGCGCGACGATGACCTGCGCGCACGATTCGCTGTTTTCGCTGCCCCAGCTTGCAAAGCAGCCGTTTTCCAGCTGCATTTCGCTCAGGCATTGCAGTGCGCCCTCGATCGCCTCGGCGACCTCCCCGCGCTCGCGGTAGGGCGCGAGCGCCGTCAGTGCCATGGCGGTCATATCCGCATCGGAAGCGTCGCCGGAAAAGCACCAGCCGCCGTCCGCCTTACGCTCGCGCAGAAGTAGGCGGATCAGCGCCTCGCGCGTCGTCTGCTCCTCGCCCGGCTGCGCATCGGGAATTTCGTAGCCGCCGCAGTCCAGCGCGATGAGCGCCCAGATCGGGCCGTTGAGGCCCTGATAGGAGACGAATGTCATGTCCGTCAGACCCTCCAGAAGATTCACGCCGCCGATGTCCGTCACATCGCCGCCCGCGGCGGTCACACCGAGGATGATGCGCGAATTTTCCGTGGATTTGGCGTGGTCGAGGCGCACCGTTCCGATTGAGCGGACGTAATCTTCGACAGTTTGCAGGTATGCCTGCGCGGTCTCCTGCTTCAGAAGCCCCGAACGGCTCAGGCCGATGACCGCCCACTCGCCGCCGATGGAACCAACGCCGTAGTCCTCCTGCGCCGCAAGGGCCTGTCCGGTGCGGCGATAGGCCGCCTGCCACGGCTCCTCCGCGCCGCAGGCGCAGAGGAGAAGCAGCAGTACAAGAAGCGCGGCAAAAATTCGTTTTTTCATGCGTCCTCCTAGCGTCGTTTGACGAGGGCACACATGGTTTTTCCTGGCCAAAACGACATTTGGTTTCGTTATCCTCGTTGATGGGCTATAAAAAGCGGATGTATTTCAGGCGGATCCTGCGCAGAAGGTTGGATCTTTTCCACGTTCTGCCCCAGATCTCATCCTTCAGGGAGAGCAGCTCCTGCCGCTGCTGCTCCTGCATGGCATGGCCGCTGAAGCTGGCCTCCTGCCAGATCGCGGTGGCGCTGCGGTAGCGCGCGCGGAGATCCTCATCCACAAAGGCGGCATAGTCCTCCGGCGGGCAGTTCATCGCCCTCAGCCCCTGCGCGCGCAGGACGTCCATGGTGTAATCATAGATCGCGCGGATGGCCGCGGGCAAGTCGTCCGAGAGGAAGCCCGCCTTGCGTCTGGCCGTCTTTTTCCGCTCCCAGACAAGCCAGAGAACGAACAGAACAAGCAGCGCCGCGGCGGTCAGGATCGCCAGCGCCAGCAAAATCTGGAGCCGGTGGCGGAGCCAGAAGTCCATCAGCGTGGGATCCTCGGTATCGTCGCTCTGCGGCTGATCCTCGGTGTTATCGACCGCGCGGTCATGCGGCTGCTGGCCGATCAGGCCGGAAATGTCCTGATAGCGTTCCGCCTGCTCCATCGCGGAGAAGTACGGCGGCGTCACCTCAAACGGCAGCCAGCCCACGCCGTCCTGATAGTATTCCACCCATGCGTGTGCCGCCGCGCCGGTGAGCGAAAGCGTCTGCCCGGCGGAAAGCACCTGCGCGTCCTGCTTGGTGACCAAAAATCCCTCGACATAGCGCGCGGGGATGCCGTAATAGCGGAACATCAGCGCCGCAGCCGTGGCATAGTGGATGTCATAGCCCTTCTGCGTGCCGTCGAGGAAGTTCAGGACGAAGTCGATCCCGTCGCCGACGGGCGCGAGGTTCGTTTCCTCGTAGTCTATGTAGCTCGTGAGGTAAAAAAGAATATTCTGCTTTGCATTCTGATAGTCAAAATGCGTCTCGCCCTCCTCCACCGAATAATCGCCCAGCTTTTCCGCGAGATAGCTGCGGATGTCCGAGGGAATCGCGGTGTAATTCTGATAGGCAAAGGCATTGTAGGCCGCCTCATCGCGCAGGAACTGCGTGTCCTCCGGAAGCTGCGCAAGCGAAGCGTTGATCTTCTGGTACTGTGTGATCAGCCCCGTCCCGGCAGAGAGCGTATAGCTGCGTTGCCCGTAGAAGCCCTGCGCCGCAAGCGTGCAGTCGCCCACGGCGGACGCATCCAGCCCGGCGCTGTCCGGCAGCAGCTCATAGGGGGCATAGAGATAACGCGAGGAGAGGCCGACATTTTCAACGGTGAGGCTGTTCTTCGTTTCCAGAAGCTCCGGCAGCACCGAATCCGCCGCCGCAGCGATCTGCGCCTGCGCATAGAAGCCGTCCTGATGCAGCCAGTAGAAGCTGTCCGAAGCGGGATAGAGCGTCTCGGCATCCAGCGCGGTCCAGCGGTTGTTTTCATAGATCTCGCCCGTGAAGCCGCGCAGATAATAGGACGCAGGCGTCTGCATGGTGATGTTCAAAACGGTCTCCTGCGTGGTGCGGCGCGGGCCGACATTCCGCAGGTCACCCTCCGGCAGACCCGCGGCGGCGTTGCTTCCGTAGCGAAGCGTCTGCACCTGCTGCCGCGTCCACTGCACGGCGCGATCCAGAAGCGCGGGCTTTGCGCTCTGCCAGCCGTTCAGCGCCAGCGCAAACGCAAGCACCAGCGCGGCGGCGCGGAGCCATGCGCCCATGCCGTCGCTTCCGCCAAAGAGCAGAAGGTAACCGAGCAGCTCCGCCAGCGCGGCGGCGAGCAGCCAGCCCGCCGTCAGGCGCGGCGCAAAAAGCAGGCACAGCGCGGCAAGCAGCGCCGTCAGGCACCAGAAGCCGCCCGCGCTGCGGCGGCGCGTCAGGCTCGCGCTCCACACGCCGAGCAGCGCGCCGAGCATACACAGAAGCAGCGCCGCGCCGCGTTCCTCCGCGACGGCGAACAGCTCCGGATTCCCGGCGTGCAGGTGCTTCCATGCGTCAAGCACGCCGTTTGCCAGCGCGGCGACCCCGCTCACAGCCGCCCGCCAGAAAACTGCCGCCGTGACCGCGCAGGCGCCCAGCCACAGAGCCGGCGCCAGCCAGACACGCCTGCGCCAGAAGGCCATAGTAACAGCCGCCGCTGCCGCGATCAGCACGGGAAGCAGGCAGCTCTCCTCCGGCAGGAAGGCCGCCGCCGTCAGCCAGACGAGTGCCGCGGCAAGCAGCGCCGCGGCAAGGCAGGCGCGCAGGCGGGAAAGCAAATCATTACAGTGCAAGGAACACGCCTCCCTCCCGATCGAGCCGTCCGGCGCGCAGCACGGTCACCGCGCCGCCGTCCGCTGCCTGCACATCCTGCTGCTCCTGCCGCAGCGTGAGCAGGACGACATGGGCATAGTTCAAGGGGCCACGCGTTGTAAGCCAGCGCTGCACCGTGGTCGTTTCGTCCGGAACGATCTGCGCAGCCAGCAGCTCGGCCAGCGCCTGCGTCAGCGTGTCGTCGCTCTCAGCCTGCGCCGTGGCAATGCAGTCCTCTTCGCGGTCAAACCATGCGATCTGATGCGCAAAGCCCGCAGAGCACAGCGCGGCAGAAACCGACGCGGTCAGCTCGCCCAGCGCCTCGCAGTCCTCCGGGGCGCAGGGCGCGGACACGCTGTTGTCCATGAGCAGTAAAATGGAATGATTGACCGGCAGACCGAGCTGGCGCACGATCACCTCGCCGGTCTTTTCCGTCAGCTTCCAGTGGATGCTGCGCACGCGGTCGCCGGGGACGTACTCGCGCAGGGCGAAGGTCTCGCTGGGGTCGTCGCCCGGATGGTGCATGGAGTATTCGTCACTGTCCAGCTCCACGCTGGAGCGGTCGGAGAAGGATAGCTGTACCGGGTACAATTCCGGCAGCACAAGGCTGTAGGCGCGTGCGTCACAGGAAATTTTTCTTCCGTACAGGCCAAACAGATCATAGACCCGCAGGTCGCGCAGGGAAAATTCGAGCTTGCCGCAGCGCTGTACGGAGAACGCCGCTGCGGCGCTGCGCTTCTGCTTCCCCGCGACCGAAAAGCGCAGACGGCGCTCGCCCTGCTCGCCCGTCAGGAGGTTGCGGCAGCCGACGCGCAGGCAGACCGCCGCGCAGGTCAGAACGGAGCCGTTCTCCACGGTGAGCAAGGCTTCCACCGTTTCTCCCTTCTGCGCGGAGAGCTGGGCACACAGCGACACACGCAGGTATCTGTCGGCCAGCGCGGTCAGCGCGATCTCAAGCGCCGCAGCGCCGAGGCTTCCGGCCAGAATACAGCCCGGCATCGCGCTTTTGCTCAGCGCCCAGACGAGAAGCCACCCAAGAAGCCACAGCCCATAGGCGATCCGATGTCCGACCATGGCTCAGATGTGATCCGGGCGGCGCACCTGCTCCAGAAGCCCGGTGAGCACGTCGGCCGCGGTCGTGTCGGAGATCTTTGCCTTGGGCGCGAGGAACAGACGGTGCGCGCAGACGTCGATGAACACGCTCTGCACGTCCTCCGGGAGAACATAGTCCCGGCCGTGCATGAAGGCGCGGCTCTTTGCCATGCGGCACACAGCCAGCGCGCCGCGCGGGCTGACGCCCAGCAGCACCAGAGGATGCGCGCGCGTGGCCTCGGTCAGGCGCGTCACATATTCCAGCAGGGGGTCTGCCATATGGACGGACTGCGCCTGCCGCTGCATCTCCAGCAGCGCCTCGGCCGAGGAGACCTCCCGCACCTGCGTCAGCGGGTCGTCCTGCTGACGGTCGCGGAGGATATTGACTTGACTTTCAAAATCGGGATAGCCCATTTCCAGCCGCACCATGAAGCGGTCGAGCTGAGCCTGCGGCAGGAGCTGCGTGCCCGCCGAGCCGACGGGGTTCTGCGTGGCGATGACGGCGAAGGGCACGGGCAGAGGATGCGTCACGCCGTCCACCGTGACCTGCCGCTCCTCCATGACCTCCAGAAGCGCTGCCTGCGTCTTGCTGGAGGTACGGTTGATCTCGTCGGCCAGCAGAAGATTCGTCATGACCGCGCCGGGCTGATAGACGAAGGTCCCGCTTTCCTTGCGGTAAATGGAGAAGCCGACAATATCCGAGGGCAGCACGTCGGGCGTGAACTGGATGCGGCCATAACGCAGGCCGAGCGCGCGGTGGAAGGCCAGCGCAGCCGTCGTTTTGCCGGTGCCGGGGACATCGTCCAGCAGCACATGACCGCGGGAGATCAGCGTCATGAGAATCTTTTCCATCACGTCGTCCTTGCCGACGATGACTTTATGTACTTCGGCGAGGATCTGATTTACGTTGCTGTTCATGCGTTTCTCCTTTACCATTCTTTATAGTAGTTTCCGTTGCTGTTGCCGTAGTTGCCGCCGGTCGCGGGAGAGAAGCCGCCGATGTCCTTGCCGAGGGCAAGCGTGAAGCGCACGCGGATCACCGCGCCGTCCTGCGGCTTGCAGGCATTCATGCCGTAGCCGGGATAGCGGCCGTTGCAGGAGTACATCCAGCCCGACCAGCGGTAATAGTCGAATTCGCCTAGAGAGTCCATGGAGGCCGGCCTCGGGTCGTCGCCCGCGCCGAAGGCGTCCATGCCGTCTCCAATGATGATCTGCTTCAGCTCCGGGTCGATAGAATAGCCGTTGTTGATGCCGGGCTTGCCGATAGAGGCCAGATAATAGCTGCTGGCGGAGCAGGTGTAGCCGTTCTCCTCCAGAAGATCGCGGACGATCGTCAGCACGTCCGTGCCGCCCGGCACCGTGACCTGCGTCGGCGGGATCAGATAGCCCAGCCCGACGGTCGTGGCCTCGACGCTGGCGGTGATGGTCACGTCTCCCTTTTCATAGTAGACCGTCCAGCTGCGCGTGACGCTGTAGCCGTCCTCGTCCGTTGCGGTCACGGTGATGGTGTTCGCGCCCTCTATGCTCAGGTAGGTGTTGTAGCCGAAGCTCGCGCCGGTCTGGCTGCAAGGCGATTCGATCCGTGTGCCGTTGATATAGACCTCGTAATTGTTCAGGTAAAGCTGCTCGTTGTTCCAGCTTCGGGCGTCGATGACCGTGATGATGTCCGGGCTTTTCAGAACCAGTCCGTCCTCCAGACCGATCACCGTATCGCCGACCTCGATGGTCGCGGCAATGCTGGGATATTTGTCCGGCGGGGTCGTACCGGGATTGCGGTGGAAGCGGACCGTCCATTTATAGCTCTGCCGCTCGCCATCGGCGTCCAGATAGCGCAGCAGCAGATATTTCGGCCTGCGCGTATCGACCTGCACGGTGTACCAGCCGTCGGCGCTGGGCTGGAGAAGGTTGTCGTCATAGCGCACCTGCGTGATCTGCTCCTTGCCCGTTTCCTGATTCAGATAGAAGCGGAAGCGGAATTCCTTGGAGTCCAGATACAGCGGCAGCTCCTCGCTGATGTGCTGCGGTTGCTTGGTGTCGTTGTCGATGACGGTGTCCGAGAAGCTCGTGGTGATCTTGAAGCCGTCCTCGCGGTAGTCGATGCGATAGGTTTCCGAGGCGCTGCCGACGCGGTCGCTGGCGCTGACCTTGATCACATTCGTGCCGAATTGCAGCGTGACGTCGAAGGTGTCGGAAGAGGACGTGACGGTCTTGCCGTTCAGCCGCACCGCCGCGCGCAGCGGCAATCCGTCGCGCAGACCGTAGGCCACGAAGCGCAGCCTGCTCTCGGCCGTGCTGTGCAGCTCGCTCAGAGGCGTGCTGTCCTGCGCGCGGTAGGCGACGATCACGGTTTCGCCCGCGGGGCTGTAGCTGACGGTGTAGGCGCGGGAAGCGATGATGTTGTCCGTGCCGTCAAAGTAGGCCACGCGCACGACGATAGTGTTCGTGCCCTCGGCCAGCCGGATCATCACGCTGGTGGACGCGGCGCGGAAGGAGAGCTCCTCCCCGTTGACGATCACCGTCAGCCCGCGCACCTGCAAAAGCGGCTTTAAGTGCCGGATGGTGAAGGTATAGTCGCTGTAATCGACAGTATCGCCGTCAATGATGCTGGTTTCAAAATAGCGGTCGGGGTCGCCCACCTCGGAGCTGCCCGGCTCCTCGGACGGCTCACGCGACGGCGTCTGGCCGCCGGAGCCGCCGCCGCTGCCGCTGATGTCCAGAAGGTCGCCGATGTTCGTGCGGCCCGGCGTGGTGACCGGTTCCTCCGCGGAAACGTCGCCGGGATCGTCCGGCGTGGGAATGGGATCCTCCGGCTGATCCTGCGGCGGCGCGGTCTCTTCGGGCTGCTCCGTCTGTTCCGGCTGCTCCGTCTGCGCCTCGCTCGGTTCGGTGGAGGGTTCCTCCGGTTCCGTCGACGGTTCGGTCTGCTGGTTGTCATTTGCATTGTCGAGCCGCTTCAGACTGTCAGCGTCGTACAAAAGCTCGGCATCCGACAGCAGCATCCGCGAGGCCGGCTCCTGCTCCTGCCGCTGCGGCTCGCCCTTCTGCAAATTCAGAAAGGAAAAGCCCAATGCAAGGCATAAAAGAAGAAGCAGCCCCGCTCGGAGAAACGGCTCAAATCGTTTTTTCACAGATCTCACCTCTGTTTCGGAACATCACGGGAAGGAGAAAGGCAGATTTACCCTTCTCCTTCCTGCGTTACATGACTTTATTTTTCTTTTGCGCGCTTCGCGGCCAAGAACCACTTGACCAGACCGAAGATCAGCGCGGCTGCGCCCAGAGTTCCGGCGATCAGCCAGACGATCGTCCAGTCGAAGCCCCTGTTTTCATCCTCCGGCTTCGGCTCGCCGGGCTCGGTCGGCTCCTCGGAGGGCGTCTGTCCGTCGAGCAGCGCCTGATAGGCTGCGACGGCCGCGTCCAGCGCCGCCTTGTCCTCTGCGGGCAGAAGCGCTTTCTGCGCATCGGTCAGCGCATTGAATGCGTCGAGCGCCGCTTCGATCGCGTCCTTACGTTCGAGCGTCACCTCGCCGATGGCGTGGATCAGGTCGGAAACCGCCTTGACCGCCTCGTCATCCGTTTCGGCAGGCTCTGTCGGCTTGCCGGATTCCGAAGCGCCGGGTTCCGTCGGTTTGGTATCCTCCGGCTTCTGCGGCTGCGAGGGTTCCGTCGGCTTTTCGACCTCGGCGGTGCGGTAGTATTCCTCCGCAGCCTTCAGCTCCTCCAACCGGGTGACATACTGCTTCTGTGCATCGGTCAGCGCGTCATAGCGCTCCCGCGCGCGGCGCAGATTCCGGTTCAGCTCCGCGAGGGATTCCTCCGTCGGTTTCTCCGAAAGCGTGCCGATCTGCTCAATGAGAAGGTCGGCAACCTGCGCGCAGTAGCGGTCCATGACCTTCTGCGTGTCCTCCTGCGAGGTGCAGGCGCCAAGCTCCGCGGCGGCGGCATCTGCCAGCGCGCCGATGCGGTCGCCCAGCGCAGGATATTTTACCTGATCCTTTGCGCGCTGCGCCTTCAGATCGTCCGCCGCCTTGCGGTAATCCGCAAGCAGCTTCTCCGCAGCTTCCAGCGCCGCCGTCTTTTCTTCCGGAACGAGCGCCTTCTGTTCCTCGGTCAGCGCGTCATAGGCGGCGCGCGCCGTCTTGAGCGCATTCTCCTTCACCTCGGCCATGGTCGTTTCGCCGGAGGTAAAAGCAAGATCGTCGATCAGCGCGCCCGCGATGTTCGCGCAGTAGCGGCCCAGCGCCAGAACCGCGCCGTCCTTGTCCGTGCAGGCCAGCAGCTCGGTCTTTGCCGCCTCGGCCAGCGTCTGCACGGCTTCAGCGATCTGCGGGTAGGAGGCAGCGTCCTCCGCCGCCCATGCTTCGACCGTTTCCGCGGCCTTGCGGTAGACGGCAAGGAGTTCCTCCGCCGCCTCTAGCGTCTGTTCACTGTTTTCCTCCAGCAGCGCCTTCTGCGTCTCGGTCAGACCGTTCAGCGCCCTGCGTGTGCGTTCGAGCTTTTCCGCAGCCTGGTCCAGCTCGCCCATGGTGGTCGTCCCGGCGGCGAAGCCGACATCCGCCAGCAGCATCCGGACGACATCCGCGCAGTAGCCGTCGAGAACGGGCGCAAGCTCTTCCTGCCTGGTGCAATTGCCCAGCCTCTCCTGCGCCTGCGCGCTCAGCCCGGCGAGCTTTTCCTCAAGGTCGGGGTAGGCTGCCTTGTCCTCGGAGGCCCACTGCTTGAGCAGATCAAGATCCTTTGCATAGAGCGCGGCCAGCGCCTGAATGTCCGTGAGCTTCGCGTAGTCCTGCACCAGCGCCTGCTGTGCCTCGGTCAGTGCGGCGTAGGCCGCTTCGATCTCCTCCGCCTTGCCCGCAAGCTCCTTCATGGGCGCGCCCTGTGCGGCAGCGACCAGAAGATCGACGACGTGCGCGGCAAAGCCGTCCACGACCGTCTCCGCCTGCGCGGCGTTTGCGCTCTTGGTAATGGCATCGCAGTCGGACGTATAGCGTTCGGTCAGCCCGGCCTCGATCGCGGGATAGGCCGTCTTTGCCGCCTCATAGGCCGCGGTCAGCTTCCGGAGCACGGCAGCGCGCGCCTCGTCCAGCAGCTTCTCCGGGTTCATGGCCTCCAGCGCCGCATGGTAAGCGTCCACGATGCTCTGCGCGTCCGCCGCCGTGCGGATGGTCTCCGCCGTCTGACCGAGCATTGCTTCCAGCGCCGTGCGCTGCGCGGCGGAGATCAGGGATTCTACATTCGTATGGTAATATTCGTTCAGATAGGCGATCACCGCTTCGCGGTTGTTCTCCAGCAGAAGCTGCCACGGGAAGATGGGATAACCGCCGTTGAGATCGGCAATGCTCTCGATCAGGCCGTCGAAGATGTCCGCCGTCAGCATATCCACGGCGTAGATGCGGTCGCCCTGGCTGCTCTTCCAGCCCAGCGCCGCACGCGCCGTCCCGGAGAGGACATAGAGGTTGTCGCAGTATCTGCCGTCAATGGGGAAGCCGGCGAGCGTGCCGATGTGGTCGACCTTCGTGCCGGTGTCCAGAACGCCCGCGTTGTAGCAGTTTTTCACAACGAGCTTCTTGTTGCCGGTGGAGGTGGTCTTGCCGTAGCTGCCGCTCTCGCCGCCGAGGATGCCGCCGGCGATGATGCCGCCGGAGATCACGCCGGTGTTATAGCAGGTGCCGATGAGGAGGCTGCCGCCGCCCATTCCGTCCGCGACGCCCACGATGCCGCCGATGCCGCCGGCAGGCCATTCGCCCGTACCGATGACAAAATTCACGTCGTTGGAGATGTGGCCGGTGTTCAGGCACTCGTGCAGTCTGGTTTCGTCATCACCGCTGGCATAGATGCGGCCCGCGATGCCGCCGACGCCGGAGGCCTTGTTGACCGTGACGTCGCCGGAGTTCACGCAGCGCTCCAGTGTTGTATACTTGACAAGGCCGATAAAGCCGCCGAGTGCGCCGCCGCTGTAGCTGCTGTAGCCACGGCCAAGGTAGCCGCTGCCGGTGTACTGGCAGGTGATGCTTCCCTCAAAGCGGCAGTCGGTGAAGGAGGTCGCACTGGCCACGCCGGTAAAGCCGCCAAGATTGGCGTTGCTGTTGGTCAGGCCGGTGATGGTGATCTTCACGTCGGAAACGCAGTTTTCAAATTCGCCGGCGGAAACTTCCGCGGCCACACCGCCCACGGAAACCTTGCCGACATCCGCGAGCGCGATCTCGCCTCTGACGGTCAGGTTGGAAACCTTCGTGCCACCGTAGGCAAGGCCGATCAGGCCGGCATAGCCGGAGCCTGCCTTGCTGATGTACAGGCCGGAAACGGTGTGGCCCTGTCCGTCGAGGCTGCCGCGATAGGCGCGGCCGCTCGCCTGTCCGATGGGCGTCCACTCGCAGTAGCCGAGGTCGATGTTCGCGGTCAGGACCGCCTTGGCGGAGGCCGAAACGGTGTTGTCGTTGATGCTCTTTGCGAGCCAGGCAAGCTCTGCCGGCGTACCGATCTGATAAACGCCGTCCTTCTGCTCAGGCTGGGTAACCGTTTCGCCGTCCCATGCGTCCGCGTTGCGCGCGGAGGCAAGGAGGTTCGTTAGCTCCCGCTGCGCGGCCTCATAGACGTCCTCCAGCTTCTGCGCGGCGGACTGCCGCAGCGCTTCCAGCTCGGCATAAGAGGTGATCTCATCCAGCGCGGGCGTCGCTGCCGTGTGCAGGTCGGACTTGCTCTCGTCCAGCACCGCCTGAATGGCCTTCTGCCACCGCTCGGCAAGCGCGGTCAGGTCGCCCGCCTGCCCGGTCAGGGCGTCTGCGTACTTCTTTTCCAGTGCGGCCAGCTCGTCGAGGATCTCCTGCCGCGCGAGCTTCAGCGCATCCTGCGCCGCCTGATCCGGATCCGGCGCGGTGTCACCCTCGGCAAAGCCCTTGACCAGCTCGGTCAGCACCTTGCGCGCTTCGGCATAGAGACGCTCGACCTCTTCGACCGTCTTTGCGCCATCCAGCTTCAGCCTCCAGCCCTCGTAGGCGTGCAGGAGCGCCGCCGCATCCTCCTGAGAATACTTCTTTCCGTAGATAAATTCGTTGTAAAGGCCATTCGCCGCCTTGGTGGGGTAGGTCTCGACCTCCTTGAGCTTGCCGTCGATGTTCTCGCTGCCCAGATAGGTCTGGCGGACGTCCGTCACGTCGGAGAGCTTCTTCGCCGCATCCAGCGCGGCGTCGGCTTCGGCCAGAAGCCCGTCGATCGTCTTTTTATTCTCGGCATCGTAGAGATTGCCGTCCACGAAGGCGTGCATCTCCTCGCGCAGCGCGGCCTTGGCGGCCGCCAGCTCCGTGGGAACCTCGGCGAGGGTCTTTTCCGCTTCTTCCAGCGCGGCGTCGATCTCCTCGGCGGTGGTGCACAGCTCGACCTTGCGGACGCACTGCATGACGGTGTCATTGTAGAGATTGGTCTGCGTTCCGTAGATCTTGTAGTTTTCGTCGCGGTCGCTGACGCGGATCAGTTTGCCCAGAAGGGTACGCGTTGCGGTGAGCTTCTCCCACATACCGCCCTTGACATTGACCGTCGGGGTGATCTCGCCCACGCGCATGGTGTCGGTGCCGTTCGTGCCGGTCGCCGCGGCATAGCCCCAGAGGGTGTTGTCCGCACTGCTGCTCTGGGCGTGCTGCACCTCGCCCGCGCGCCAGTTGCCGACAAGCGCACCGGTCATCGGCGCAGTCGCGGAATACTCATAGGCGGCGTTATACTGGTTGCGGTTGGTCTCGCCGTAGATCGTGCCCGCGTTGTAGGCGTATTGCAGGCAGAACGTGGTCTTCTCGTCGGCGTAGCCGACGATGCCGCCGGTGCCGTGGGTATCGGGATTAGACGCCGACGCGCCATACACATCGCCGTAGTTGGTCACATAGTCAAGCTGCGCATTGCTGTCCTGAATGACATAGCCGAGAATACCGCCGACCCTGAGCTCGCCGCGCACCTCCGCGTAGTTGACGCTTTCGCGCACCTTGGCGATGCCGGAGATCAGGCCGACGATGCCGCCCATACTGCTGCCTTTGCCGCCAAGATAACTCAGCTCATAGCCGCGCAGCCGCATATGGTTCTCACAGTAGCGGATCAGGCAGCCATCGCTGGGCTCACTGGCCCCGGCTGCGCCGGCGATGCCGCCGATGGAATTGACCATATTGCCGCTGTATTTGCTGTCATCCGTCGTCAGGAAAAGGCCGTAGGTGCGGCAGTTTTCGATGGAGCCGCCGGTCATGCAGCCCGCAATGCCGCCGATGGCGGAAATGCCCTTCCAGCTGCCGAGGAAAGCAGAAACCTCGCAGTTGTAGATCTCGCCCGCGTTGGAACCCGCGATGAGGCCGGAGCCGGCAGACTGCACGGCGCGGATGCGTCCGGCAGCCTTCACGTTTTTCACCGTGCCATAGTCGCTGCGGTTGGAATAGTTCCGGCCGATATAGCCGAACAGACCTTGAATGGTGTTGCTTTCGTCGGTGCTCCAGATGCCGTGGATGATATGGTTCTGGCCGTCGAAGGTGCCCATGTAGGGCTTATTCTTCGTGCCGATGGAGGTCCACTCCTGACGGTTCAGGTCAATGTCCGCCGTCAGCACGGCGCAGGCCGAAGCGCTGCCGCCGTTGACCTTTTCGGCAAACCATGCCAGCTCCGCGCCCGTGCCGATCCGGTAGGGGTCGGCCTTCGTGCCGCTGCCCGCGGGCTGGGTCTTCGTCGTGCCGTCCCACTTGTCCGCCACGCCGGAGTCGATCTTCGGCACGGTGTACTTCTCGCGCACGGCAAGGAGCTTGGCATTCCACTCCGCCTTGGCCGCGTCCAGCGCTGCCTGCGTGCGAGTGGCTTCCAGCGCGGCAAGGCCGTCTGCCAGCGTCTGCTCCAGTGTCTTTGCCATCGTTTCCAGCTGCTCAGAGGCTTCCCTCGTCCCCGGCAGCTCATGCCAGACGGCCGAGAGCATCCCGCGGTCGGTGTCGAGCGCGTAGAGCTGCTTTGTGTAGGTCGTGTAGATCTCCTGCTGCGCCGTAAGCTTTTTGCCCGCAAATTCCTTCTCGGCTCTGATGGTAAGTACCCCAGCCATGTTCTTTAGCGCGGTGTCGGCGATTCCGGTCAGCAGCGCCGCCTGACGCTCGCCGTCGGCGGTGATCGCCTCCGGTTCCATGCTCTCCCAGCCCTCCGGCTCGACAAAGCCGACTTTCAGCTCCTTCTTGGCGGTATTATAGTACGCCGTCAGAAACTCCCAGTTCTCGTCGCTGTAGTGGTAGTAGCCGTTCTGATAGTCGCTGCCATAGTCACGATTCTGGCGGTAGGTATAGGTGTTGTAGCCGACATATTTCGTGCCGTCGATGGTCTTGCCGTTGTCCAGCGCGTCCAGTGCGGCAGCCCTTGCTTCGTCAAAGGCTTTTTTAGCCGAAACCAGCGCCTTTTCCTGTGGCGTATCCTGGGAAGCCGGCTTTTCCAGTTCCCATGCCAGTACCGGCCAGCCGTCGCCCATTTCGCCAGAGACCGTGTAGTAGGAGTCATCCCCGTTCAGATACGCCACGGCATCCTCGACGCTGTTGGAATAGTCCCACGCGCGGAAGATCTGCTGACCATCGCCGCACTCATTGGGAATCAGACTGTTTTCTCCCTCGATTGCGTCGGAGTAGGTCATGTTGTGCGCCAGATCGCTGCCGATCTCAGAAGCACTGCCGAAGAAATCACCCGCAGCATAGTCGGAGGTAATCGCGGCGGTGCGCTGGGCCCATTGGGGATTCAGGTAATCGTTATCATCCGTGGAGGCAGAAGTATAACAACCGACGATTGTGGGCGTACCATAGCTAAGGCCGATCAGGCCGCCTGCGTAACCGACGCCGTCCCCGGACGCATGAATGGCGGCAGAGTTGTAGCAATATTCCAGCATGATATCCGAGTCTGCCCAGCCAACAATACCGCCGTAGCCGTTTGTATTTTCTTCATAGGTGCCGGTGATCTCGCCGTGGTTGGCGCAGGCAATGATCTCGTTGTCCGTATCGTAGACATAGCCCACAATGCCGCCCACGCCATTGGAGGCACCGCCAATGGAAAACGCCACATTGGAGCTGCAGTTTTCGATCCGGTTCCTTCTGCCAATCGCAGCCGCAATGCCGCCATAGCAGAGGTACAAGTCTCCGCTGTCCTCCTCGGCCGTGACCTTTCCCTCCACACGGACATTTTTGACGGTTGCCCGTTCCAGCGTATCAAAAAGGCCCACATAGCTATGCGTCCAATCGGCATTGACGGTGATGTCCAGCGTCACGGTATATCCGTGACCATCAAAAGTGCCGCTGTACGGCTTATCCTTAAGGCCGCCGATGGCAGCCCAGTCATACCCCGTCAGGTCGATGCTGCTCAGAAGCTCGCCGCAGATGGAGGTGTTCCCCTCGTCAACCAGCGCGCCAAAGGCCATCAGGTCTTCGGCATCTCTGATCTGGTAAGGGATGTCCTTGGTTCCCTCGCCCTCGAGCGTGCCGCCCGTGGCTAAGGCCGTCGCCGGGAGCGTGCCGAGAATCAGCACAAGCGTAAGAAGCAGCGCAATTCCTCTTTTCATGATGATTCACCTCATATTTTATGCTATATAACAAGGGGCAGGCGCCCCGCTGACAAGTAAGACGGCTCCCGATACGAAAAAACTCCGCACGACACCCAGCCGTGCGGAGTTGCTCCGTTTCATAAAATCGCAGCTTCCCGGTATGGGCAGGAACCGACGCGCGACCCGACATATCTGACTTATCCGGTTTTCCCGGCATCACAGTGACCCGCTCGCGGGGCTTCTCACCCCATTCCGTCTCCGGCGAAAGCCGGAAAGCAGCGCGTTTTATATATTTCATCAAATAATCAAACCAATTATACCAGCTTCTGCAAATAAATGCAAGACAGTTTTCCATCTTTTTCCTGTTCTTCTGCAAACTCTTTCAAAACCCGCGCGGGCTTCCTCATCCCAGTTCCTTTAAAAACTCCCGGATCGCCCGGACGAAGGCGTCCGCCCTCAGCACGGTGGATAAATGGCCGCCGGAAATATAGGTGATTTTCGGACTATGCATCAGGCGAACGAGATCCTGCTGCATTTTCCCGGAGAAAAAGTCCTGATCGGGCAGGATGAGCAGGATCCTGCCTTCCAGCGCCGCAAAATCCGCCTCCGTCACCGGCGTCTGGTTCATCACATCCGCCAGCAGACCGGAGATATGCACATCCTTCTCCTGCTTGTAATCCTTGAAGATGGTTTCGAACATATCCCGGGCGTAGGCGATCTCCTCCGCGCTTTCGTTGCGGATATGGCGCATGCTGGCCCGGATGAGCTTCGGCTTCAGCTTCTCGTAGTTGCAGTGCTTCATGTATCACAGCATGAGCGGCGCAAGACGGTACTTTTTCTTCAGGCTCTTCAGCGTGGCCTCGTCCATGCCGCCGGTGGAGATCAGCACCAGTCCTCCGACCTCTCCGGGATAGCTCTGCACATAGATCTGCGCCACCATGCCGCCGTCGCTGGCGCCGATGAAAATCGGGTTTTAGATGCCGAGCGCGCGGAAGAAGGCGTGCATCCCGGCAACCAGCGCCTGATTGGTGCGCAGCTGCTGCGGATAGTCAAACAGCAGCACCCGGTAGTCCTCGGAAAGGCCGTCCACATAGTCCATCCACATCTCCAGCGTGTTCATGCCGCCATTCAGGAACACAAGCGGTCTCCCGTTTTCCCTGCCGCTGAGCACATAGCGGAACTGCGCGCCACCGACCGTCAGATTCGCGCTGGGGTGTGCCGCCGTAAAGCGTTTTAATTTCTCTGAGAACAACATGATTTTTCCTCCAATCCATAACCCCTCCGGTTAGTGTGTGCTAACCGGAACGTTTTGGAAAAGCCGCATTTCTGCGGCCCGGCTTGTCAAAAAGCCTTTTCGGCTTCTGTCAAGCAGAATGGGAGCCGTTCCGGACGGAGCGGCTCCCATATTCCCTATGTATTATAGCACAGGCATTTGTCTGTTTGCAAGGAGAAATGAACCGTCCGCCCCGGCTGCACCTGCGCATCCTTTGGCGCGACGGCACGCAGAAGCGGCGCGTCGGCAGTTCCGGCAGGCCGGAGCAGCAACACGGTGGAATTCAGGTCGGAGATGACCCGAAGCACCCGTGCCTCGTGCGGGCCGATGCCTATGGCGACGGCCTCATCCGGAATGGCGACGGTCACGCGCTGCGCCGGCGCCTCCAGCGGCAGCACGATGTTCCAGCCTTCCAGCTCCATACCGCCGGCGCAGGCGCGCGCGGGCAGAAAATTCCGGCAGCTGGTCAGGCGCGCCGCGCCCTGCATGGTGGGATGGTGCGCCAGCTCCTTCATGTCCAGAACGGCGCCGGACCGCCCGTTTTCCATGACGCAGACGGTCTGGCAGTTGCGGTAGCATTCGCCGAGATCATGGCTGACCCAGAGAATGGGATTCTGAAAATCCGACAATAGATCGGACAGTTCCAGCTCCAGATTCCATTTCAGGAAGCTGTCCAGCGCGGAAAACGGCTCATCGAGCAGAATGGTCCGCGGTTCGGAAACCAGAATTCGTGCCAGCGCGACGCGCTGCTGCTGGCCGCCGGAGAACTGCGCGGGATACTTTTTCTCCAGTCCTTCCAGACGGAAGCGGCGCAGGCTGTCCTGCACCTTCCGGCGGCGTTCGGCCTTCGTACCGGAGCGAACGCCGCAGAGGATATTCTGCATGACGGTCATGTTCGGAAACAGCGCATACTGCTGAAAGAGGTACCCGACCCGCCGCTGCTGCGGGGTCAGGTTGACGCGCGCTTCGCTGTCAAAGAGCGTCTTGCCGTCCAGCACGATGCGGCCGCGGTCCGGTGTCATGATCCCGGTGATGCACTTGAGCGTGACGCTCTTGTCGCTGCCGGAGGCGCCGAGCAGCGCCATGATCCCGCCGGAGGTTTCAAACTGCGCGTGCAGGGTGAAGGCGCCCAGCTTCTTTTCAATATCGACCAGAAGGCTCATGCGGCTCCCCTCCTTCCGCGTCCGGCAGCCAGAAGATTTTTCTTTTCCAGCATATTCACGATCAGCAGGATCACCACGGAAATGGCGATATTGATCAGCACCCATTTCAGCGCAAGTGCGTCGTTGTTGATCTGCCAAATCTGTTACCGTTGTTGATACCATATCAACAACGGTAATTTTTTATTTTTCGCCGTCTGAGGAGTGGTTTTTGCGAAAAGCAGGACTTTACCCGAACATTTCCGTCCATCGGCACGATGTACGCCCGGATTTGCTGCGGCCATGATGAGAAAGATAAGGTACAATAAGTTGCGCAAATTGAAAAGAGCAAAAAAAGGAGACATAGCTTGCAGGCTCTGGTAGAATGAAGTTACCACACAAACATTCGAAAGGAGACAGCAAACTATGTCCGAGAAAATCGTACAGCTGAATGAGGACGGCTTTCGTGAGGTTTTGGGCGCCGCCGAGGACATGAAAGAGGACAAGACCAGCTGGGTCAGCTTCTTCCAGTGGCTCCGTGGACGCAGCTTGGATGGCGCAAAGCTCATCTTTGGCGACAAGTGCCTGCATCTGCTGGGAGATGGCAGACTGGGAGAGGTAGTTCTCCTCTGTCGCCTGCGAAAAGCTGCACAGCCGCACCACGGACTGGAAGTATTTGAGTTGTCTCAGCACTTTCCCACTCCCTTTTCCTGATGCTCTCCCATTGTAACGCAGCACTTCCACAGCGTCCACCGCCTGCGCCCACACCATAGTCCATCCCAAGGAGCGCCTCGCCGCCTGTCATGCGAAAAAATCGTTATGCCGTTACAGCTTCCCCAGCCGCTCCGCCCACTGGGCCTCCTTGAAGCCCGCCAGAACGAAATCGCCGCCCACCAGCAGCGGTCGCTTCACCAGCATCCCATCCGTGGCCAGAAGCTGCAACATCTCCTCCTCGCTCATGCCCGGCAGCTTGTCCTTCAGCCCCATGGACTTATACAGCAGCCCGCTGGTGTTGAAAAATCTCTTCAGCGGCAGCCCGCTGCGCTGATGCCACGCAGCCAGCTCCTCATAGCCGGGGTTCTCCTCCTTGATGTCCCGCAGCTCATAGCTGATGTGGTGCTCATCCAGCCACTTCTTCGCCTTCTGGCAGGTACTGCACTTGGGATAGCAAACAAAAATCATGGTTCTCTCCTCCTGTTTCATTGGATCGTATGAATTACTACTTGCTTTTCTTGTTCCTGTAAATCGGCCGCTCCTGTATTTTCTTTAGGCGATTTTCAATAGCTGTCGGCGTCCGTTTTAAAACATTTGCAATCATGTAGATATTAGCTCCTCTATGATGCATTTGGATAAGTTGCCTCTCCTCTTCTTTACTCCAAAACTCCATACAACGTGGATATTTTTTCTATTCTCTTCCCTACGCTGCTTTCTTTCCTGCACCTTTTCTTGCTTAATACGAAATAGGTACTGTTCGTTAGATTCGATCGTGCAATGATCCAAAATTTCGATCAATGCATCTTGGATCTTCTCATTTGAACAGCTGTCATTCAGTGGAAGCACTCTGCCGCTGAGCGGGTTAATTCCTTTGCTAAGGCTCTCAACCATAGTTCTTGCGAGAAAAGGATCCATATCATCATTCTCCTGTTGATTTCCTGTGATACACGTTCCAAGGCTGCCCCTTTCATTCACCCGTACCACGTTGTCATCACAATATACGGCTATCTTTCCTCCCTCAATTATACCGATTCCCCCGCAAAAAGACAACAAAAAATGTGCAGGCGCTTGCTTGCACATTTTTCTCCCGACTGCTACAATGTTAAAAACATTCTGCGAAGGAGTTTTCATATGATCCTCTATTTTTCCGGCACCGGCAACAGCAAATATGTGGCCCAGCGCATGGCGGAGGCTCTGAACCAATCGCTGCTGAGCATGAATGACCGCATCCGCTCCCACGACACCTCCCCCGTGGAGACGGACGAGCGCCTTGTGATCGTCACGCCTACCTACGCATGGCGCATCCCCCGTCTGGTGCGGGACTGGCTGCTGGAGACGGAGTTCCCCGGCGCAGCGCAGGTGTGGTTCATCATGACCTGCGGCAGCGAGATCGGCCACGCCAGCCGGTATAACCGCTCCCTCTGTCAGACCAAGGGCCTGACGGACATGGGGACAGCCCAGATCGTCATGCCGGAGAACTACATCGCCATGTTTGACGCTCCGCAGGCGGAGGAAGCCCGACGCATCGTGGCCAAGGCCCAGCCGGATATCGACCGTTCTATCGCCGCCGTCCGGGAGGGCCGCCCCTTTCCCCCGCCCCACGATCGTCTCTATGACCGCTTCATGAGCGGGCCGGTGAACCCCATCTTCTATGCCTGCTTCGTCAAATCCAGCGCCTTTACCGTTTCGGAGGCCTGCACCGGCTGCGGCCAGTGCGCCCGCCGCTGTCCCACCAACAGCATCACCCTCCGGGACGCCAGGCCCGTCTGGGGCAAAGGCTGCACCCACTGCATGGCCTGTATCTGCTACTGCCCCACGTCCGCCATCGAGTACGGAAAAAAGAGCCTCGGCAAGCCCCGGTATCACTTCGAGGCCCTGTAAGCCCTCCCGTCAGGCGATGGCCTCCCGCCGCGTTCCCGCAGCGGCAAATTTCCGGTACTGCTCCTGATTCCTCCGGAAGAAGCCCCGGATGATCAGCAGCACGAACACCGTCGGCACCACGCCAAAGGACAGCAGCACCGCAAAAGCTCCGAAGAACAGGTCCGCCCACACCAGCCACAGCTACGTCAGCACCGCAGAGTGCCGTTTCTCACCAGCCTCCGCCTCACCGAGCTGTGCCGCCAGCGCCACGGGGTCTCCCAGCCGTGCGGCGATCTCCTCCTCCGAGTACCCGTCCGCCAGCTTAAAGGAAAAGTGCTGCTGGTATTCCTCCACCACATCGGCGGCGGCAACATTTCTCTTGTGCAGCTCCGCCGTCCGCTGCGTGACAAATTCATTTCTCGTCATGACACCTATCCCCCAATAACCCTCTGACTGCCTGTGCAAACTTCAGCTATTCCTCCCGGTCCCTCCGGCAGGTCTCCCGTCCCAGCTCCGCGAGCTGGTCATACTTCCGGGGCGGCCCGCCGCTCTCCTCCTGCCAATGGGTGGGTCAGCAGCCCATCCGCCTTCAGCTTCCGCAGCAGCGAATAGACCGTCCCATCCGCTATGTCGATGTGCTGTGAGAGGACATCGGATATCTCGTACCCGTAGCAGTCCCGCTTGTGCAGCAGCGCCAGCACGCACAGATTCAGCACACCCTTTTTATATTGTGTGTTCATGTCCCGCTCCTTTCCGTATGTTTGCCTTACACTACTGTGTAATATTCAGTCGTTTTATTTTTTCAATAAGGCTTTTGAAAAAAATGATCCTCCCACTCCCCTGCATCTTTCCCTCCTTCACCGCATAGGCTTGTCTGTGAGGTGATACCAATGAAACAGATCCATATACGCCGATTCCTGTCCCTGCTGCTGGCGGCGCTGACTCTGTGGGCCGCCGCCGTCACCGCCGGGAGCGATTCTGCCGCCGCAGCCCTCCAGCAGCTGCGGCAGGGCAGCCGCCTGCCCCAGCAGGCGCTGCGCTGGGAGCTGGGGGACTTCTTCGGTCTGGACTCCCTATCCGCCGTCACGGTGATGACGCTGGCCCAGTCTCCCCTGCTGCTGGCAGGCCGCAGCACTGTGGCAGCTCTGCTGTCCGCCGGCGTGACCAGAGATCCGCCGGAGCCTGCGGCCCCGGAGTCGCCGGATACGCCCTCCCCCTCCGCAGATCCCTCCCTCACCGACGGCCTGACCTTTGCCGACAACGGTGTCCCCGCCCAAACCACCGCTCCTACCTCCTCCAAGGGGTACACCGTGGTCAACGGCGTATATCTGAAAAACTCCTCCGGTACGGAGATAGATGCTGATGCTCTCTCCGACGGCAGCTTTGCCGCCCAACTCACCGATGACGGCCCGCAGGTACTCATCGTCCACAGCCACGGCAGCGAGGCCTACACCATGCCCGCCGGGCAGGAATACACCCCCACCGGCAGCTTCCGCACCGACAACGATGCCTGCAACGTGGTGCGGGTAGGCGACGAGATCGCCGCCGCCCTGTCGGAGCGTGGCATTTCCGTCCTCCACGACCGCACCCTTCACGACGTGCCGGACTACAACGACGCCTATCCCCACAGTCTGGCCTCTGTGGAGGATTACATGGAGAAATACCCCTCTCTGGTGTTCGTGCTGGATGTCCACCGGGATGCCGTCTCCGATGCCGACGGTAACCAATATAAGCTGGTCAGCGCCGAGGAGCCCCACGCCGCCCAGATGAGTTTTATTATGGGCAACGCCTACGACGGCTGGCAGGAGAATCTGAAGCTGGCCATAGCCATTCAGCAGAACCTCAGCGCCGACTATCCTACCCTCATGCGGCCCATTACGATGCTGAACTACCGCTATAACCAGTTCGTCAGTCCCGGCGCCATGCTGCTGGAGGTAGGAGCCGCCGGCAACTCGCTGGACGAGGCCCTTTATGCCGCCCGTCTCTTTGCGCAGGGCTTTGCCGACACGCTGCAAAGCTGAAAACCACACGGGACAGAGCGGCGCTCTGTCCCGTGTGGTTCGTTCAATTTTCCCGTCATAGTCTCTCCCCCGCATCCTCCCTTTCCGCATCCGCCAGACACAACCGCAGACGCAGCCGCTCATTCCGGTACGCCCGCTGCCCCTTCTCCGTCAACCGATAGTTCCGCTGCCGTCCCTGCACCGACGTCTCCTGAATGAAGCCCTCCTCCAGAAAACGCCCCAAGATGGTATACAGCGTCCCCGGCCCCAGACGGACCCGCCCCTCCGTACACCGCTCCGCCCATGCGGCGATCTCCGTGCCGCACAGCTCTCCCCGCCGCAGCGCCATCAGCACGTAGAACATGGCCTCCGTCAGCGGTGCGCCCGCTTTTCCTGTCATAGCTCCCCTCCTGCATCGTCATTCGATATCATATATCGATATTGTATCCTTTCCTGTGGGCTCTGTCAAGAAAAATGCAAAATTTACAAAAATTTTTGTGGACAACTCTTATAAGCTGTGATAATATGAGGAATCAATAAAAGAGATACCACCCAGCGCATCCCGCCCGGCGGGAGAAAGGAGCCGTTTATGTCTGTCAAGGAAAGCTATGCCGGCAAGATCAACCGTAAGCTCAATAAGAAGCTCCACGTCATCGACGTGGCGGCGGGCCGGGCTCCGGCGGATCTGGTGCTGAAAAACGCCACTTACGTCAACGTATTCTCCAATGAGCTGTGTCACGGGGACATCGCCGTGGCAGAGGGTCTCATTGTAGGTATGGGCGAATACCACGGCAAGGTGGAGGTGGACGTATCCGGCAAGCTGGTGCTGCCCGGCTTCATCGACGCTCACATCCATCTGGAGAGCTCTCTGGTGAGTCCCACGGAGTTTGCCAAGGCGGTGCTGCCCCACGGCACCACCACCGTCATCACCGACCCCCATGAGATCGCCAACGTCATGGGTACCGACGGCATCGAGTATATGCTGCAGGCCACGGAGGACCTGCCGGTGGACGTACGCTTCATGCTGCCCTCCTGCGTCCCCGCCACGCCGCTGGACGAGTCCGGCGCCAATCTGGATTACCGTGCCATCGACTCCTTCTATGACCATCCCCGTGTGCAGGGACTGGCGGAGATGATGAACTATGTGGGCGTGGTCAACGGCGACGGTCAGGTGGTGGAGAAGATCGTGGCCTCTCAGGCCCACCATAAGAAGATCGACGGCCATGCGCCGGGCCTTTCCGGCAAGGATCTCAACGCCTACATCGCCGCCGGCGTCTACTCCGACCACGAGTGCTCCGATATGGAGGACGCCATGAATAAGCTGCGTCTTGGCCAGTACATCATGATCCGTGAGGGTACGGCCGCCCGGAATCTGGAGGCTCTCATGCCCCTGCTCACCAGCCAGTACGTGGATCGCTGTATGTTCTGCACCGACGACAAGCACCCCAACGACCTCCTGGAAAAGGGCCACATCGACTACATCGTCAAAAAGGCTATCTCCCTGGGGGCCGACCCCATCGTTGCCGTGAAGGCCGCCTGCCACAACGCCGCTCGGTACTTCCTGCTGAACAACCGTGGTGCCATTGCCCCCGGCTATTTGGGCGACTTCGTCATCATCGACGACTTCCAACACTTCGAGATCGAGATGGTCTATAAACGTGGTGTCCTCATGTACGACGGTCAGCTGCGGGACTTCCCCGCCCCGGAGATCGACCCCTATCTGGTGAAGCGGGCTCACGACACCTTCCATGTGGCCCACCTGACGGCGGAGGACTTCTCCGACGGCCGCCCCCATGCCGTCATCGGTATGATCCCCGGCGAGATCGTCACTCAGGATGCCGGCTACGCCGACCACGCCGACCCGGAGCAGGACATTCTGAAGATCGCCGTCATCGAGCGGCATAAGAACACCCACCACATCGGCTTGGGCTACATCAAGGGCTACGGCCTGAAGCGTGGCGCCGTAGCCACCTCCATCAGCCACGACAGCCACAACATCATCGTGGTGGGTGCCACCGACGAGGATATGGCCGCCGCCGCCAACCGCATCGTGGAGAACCGTGGCGGCATCACCGTCATGGAGAACGGTCAGGTGCTGGGCGAGGTGACGCTGTCCATCGCCGGCATCATGTCCGACGACAGTCTGGTGATGGTGAACAGCGCTCTGGAGGATGCCAAGGACGAGGCCTTCGGTTTGGGCGTCTCCCGTGGCATCGACCCCTTCATGACCCTGAGCTTCATGGCCCTTCCGGTGATCCCTTCTCTGCGGATCACCACCCGTGGTGTGTTCGATGTCTCCAGTCAGCGTTATATCTGACCTCCTCATCCTCCCCATAGCGTGATACCCCCCGGAGCCTTCGGCCCCGGGGGGTATCACATTTCCCCTTGAAAAGAGGGAGGACGCCGCAGCGTCCTCCCTCTTTTCACAGGCTATTCTTACTTCACCGTACCGTCGGCGTTGAACACCGGCAGCGGGGCCAGATACTGGATGTCCTTGCGCTGCTGGGCGTCGCCCTCGGCCAGCACGGCGATGCGGTCCACCACGATGCCGCCGGCCAGCTTCACCAGCTCCTCCATGGCGTGGAGGCTGCCGCCGGTGGAGATCACATCGTCCATCAGCACGATGCGCTTGCCACAGATCATGTCGGCGTCATCCCGGCCCAGATACAGCTTCTGCACCCCGGCGGTGGTGATGGAGCGATCCTCCACATGGATGGGATCGGGCATATAGGCCTTGGGGCCCTTCCGGGCGATGAAGTATTTCTTGGCGCCGGACTGCCGGGCCATTTCGTGAATCAGGGGGATGCTCTTGGCCTCGGCAGTGAAGAGGTAGTCATACTCCTCATTCTCCACCAGCTTCAGCAGGTCACGGGCGCAGGCCACCGTCAGCTCCGCATCACCGAAACAGATGAATGCACCGATATACAGATCATCCGCAACCTTGCAGATGGGAAGTTCCCGCTGCAGGCCCGCCACGGTCATGGAATAGGTCATCTTTGAAACTCCAATCCGCCGGGCGCAGCCACGCCCCGGCTGCCGCCTTTGGGCGGACGGCACGCCTTTGTTTTTAAGTACCGCTTGGATGCACTGGCCAAGCCATAGTATATTATATAAGCAATTTGGCAAATGTCAATATCCGTCTGCACTTCTGCTTATGAAAGTTCCTGCTTTTCGCTCCCACCTGTTTCTCTCCATTCTAACATTTTTTCTTGCGCTCTCATAAATTTTCAGCTTATTTTTACGTTTTGCACAAAAAACGCCGGTATTTTTCAGTAACCCCCGCCCGTCCTTTTCCCCCGGACCCCCTTGCGGGAACCGGAAATTGGTGTTATCATGACCTTAACAGGGTCCATTCTTCCTGTGAAAGTAACAGAACAAGGATTTAGGAGGAACAAATTATGAACGCATATCTGGCCAGTGTTTTGGAAAACGTCCGGACAAAGCACGGCAACGAGCCGGAGTTCGTGCAGACCGTAGAGGAGGTTTTCTCCTCCATCGAGCCGGTCATCGAAAAGCACCCTGAGTACGAGAAGGTAGATCTGCTGGGCCGTATGGTGGAGCCCGAGCGTATGTTCACCTTCCGGGTGGTGTGGTGCGACGACAATGGCCAGTGGCATACCAACCGTGGCTGGCGCTGCCAGTTCAACGGGGCCATCGGCCCCTACAAGGGCGGCCTGCGGTTCCAGAAGAACGTCTACGAGGGCATCATCAAGTTCCTGGGCTTCGAGCAGACCTTCAAAAACAGCCTGACGGGCCTACCCATCGGCGGTGCCAAGGGCGGCTCCGATTTCGATCCCGCCGGCAAGTCCGACGCCGAGGTCATGCGCTTCTGCCAGAGCTTCATGACGGCTCTGTACCGCTACATTGGGCCGGACGTGGACGTCCCCGCCGGCGACATGGGCGTGGGCGGCCGTGAGATCGGCTACCTGTTCGGCCAGTATCGCCGCCTGAAGGGCGCTTGGGAGAACGGCGTCCTCACCGGCAAGGGCCTCAGCTACGGCGGCTCCCTGATCCGCCCGGAGGCCACCGGCTACGGCGCTGTCTACTATCTGCAGGAGGTCCTCAAGCACGAGGGCGACACCATCGAGGGCAAGCGCATCGCCCTGTCCGGCTACGGCAACGTGGCATGGGGCATCATGAAGAAGGCCGCTGAGCTGGGCGCCAAGGTCACCTATATGTCCGGCCCCGACGGCTATGTCCACGATCCCGACGGCATTAACACCGAGGAGAAGCTGAACTTCATTCTGGAAATGCGTGCCAAGGATCCCATGCACTGCAAGCCCTACGCCGACCGCTTTGGCTGCGAGTTCGTGGCCGGTGCCAAGCATTGGGGGGCCAAGGATGTGGATGTGAATATGCCCTCCGCCATGCAGAACGACGTCCGCATGGATTCTGCCGAAAAGATCGCCGCCTCCGGCGTGAAGTACTACATCGAGGTGGCCAATATGCCCACCACCAACGACGCTTTGAACTTCCTGCGGGCCCAGAAGCATATGATCGTGGCCCCCTCCAAGGCCGTCAATGCCGGCGGCGTGGGCGTCTCCGCTCTGGAGATGGCACAGAACTCCGAGCGTCTGGTCTGGACCGCCGAGGAGGTGGACGCCCAGCTGCATAAGATGATGAAGACCATCCATCAGGTGTCTGCCGAGGCCGCTGAGGAATACGGTCTGGGCTACGATCTGGTGGCCGGTGCCAATATCGCAGGCTTCAAGAAGGTGGCGGAAGCCATGATGGCGCAGGGCTGCTTCTAAGCCGTCCCTTCCCCCTATTCACCCATAAAAAAACATCCCCGGCGCAGCTGCGCCGGGGATGTTTTTTCTTTGGATGCGGAAACCGCCAGCCCTGCCGGCGAAGGTGCTCCCTGAAAGCTTCCCCTTCCATCGACGAGCAGCCAAGTAAGCCTCAAGCAGAAGCCTTGATCGAGGAGTTTATGCAAGCAGATGCCTTAATAGGGGGAATCCGTGTAAACAGAACACAAGTTTCCCGTTTACGGGTCGAAAATCGCAAGGAAATAAAATTCGGTGGTTTCTGATCCGTGTCCCTTGATTGGTTCCGCCAGCAAAATTGCCCATTTCAGGGCAATCGAACCTCCGGAGTCATCGAGAAATATATTTCTTCACAAGAAAAACAGCTGTAAGGTAACTCTGCCTTACAGCTGTTTTATTTTCTCACTTTTTTCCCTTCCCCCACTTACTCATAGGGCGGAATACCAGCGGCCAGACGGCTCCCGCCACCAGCACCAGCAGGAAGTACCGTACACCGCCGGCCAACCCCTCATGGCCCAATAGCGCCAGCAGCGGAGCCTTCAAGCCGCTCTTGATGGCCAGCAGCAGCGCCATGCCCACAGCCACCTTGATCACCTGCACCCACCAGACGGCCTGCGTCTCGAAGTGAATATACCGCCGGTCCAGCAGCCAAGCCAACGTCATACCCGCCACAGCGCCCAGCATCTTCCATGCGTTGCCGATGCCGCTGGCCAGATTCTCCGCATCCATATCCGCCGGAAAGCCGCAGGTCTCCACGAACACCACAAAGGTCCCGCTGACCACCAGCATGGCAGCCAGCACATAGCCCATGTATCGGGGCTTTTCCTGCGCCCGCCGCATCAGGGGATACAGTCCCAGCACCAGCGCCGCCGCCAGTACCAACGACACCCCCACGTCCGCCGGGGTATGTACCCCCAGATACATCCGGGAAAAGGCGATGACCAGCGCCAGTGCCGTCAGCCCCAGCCGCACCCACCGGCGGCCGCCCCACCGGGCCATGCCGCCGAAGAGCCCTATGGCATTCTGGGTATGGCCGCTGGGGAAGGAGTACCCCGTGGCCTCCGCCCGTGCGCTCTCCACAATGGTAAAGTTGGGGTCCCGCACCCACGGCCTCGGCACCCGGCAGATCAGCTTCAGAAACTGGTTCAGCACCGTGCCGCAGAAAGCGATGGTCATTAAATAGTACCCCTCCCATTTGCTGACGCACCAGAACACCACCACCGCCGCCACAATGAAGATCACCTCGCCGCCCAGTTGGGTCACGGCACTCATGACGCCGTTCCAAAAGGGCGTTCGAATTTTTTCCAGCGCATATAAAATGTCCACTTTTCCGCCTCCTTTTGTCCTGATCTCTGACAGAAATTTCGTCCTATATCTGTCCGATATCAGTTGGAATTTTGTCCAGATTATTTGTCTCGATCAGAAAACTGCATTTTCTTCTTCCAAACGATCCTCCTCCGATTCTTTCTTCCGACAAGGCTACCGAGAAGGGCAGCAGCTGCCCTTTCTCAGCTGTCTGACTTTTCCGTCATCTCTTTCTCCGACAGCTGTTCCCCGATCGTCTGCTTTCCAACCGCCCTCTTTTAGTGGTGGCCGCCGCAGCCGTGGGGCTCCTTCTCCGGGGCGGCGTAGCTCTTCCCCGTCACCGTCTCCGGCACGATCTTCACCACACGGGTGGCCGACATATATTTTTCCATATACTCGCTGAACCGGCCCATCCCCTTGGGGTCATAGGCGGTACACAGCAGCAGCATGGCCTTCACCTGCTCCGCTTCGTCGGTGACCACCTCCGCACGGCCATGAAGCGCCGCCGAGGCATAGGCCATGGAGAACTCATTGGGGATGGCCGCCGCATAGGAGACCGCCGACAGGCACACCGCCGGATTCTTCGCCAGCAGCTCCCACTTCTCGCCGTGACCGGCGCAGTGGAAATACACCACATGGTACGCCTCGTCCACTACCGGGGAGATGGGGATGGCGTAGGGCTTTCCCACCTCATCCGTCAGAGACAGGGTGGCATAGGGAGCCTTCTGGAATACCTCCCAGGCAAAGGCGGCATCCCGCTCCCGATCCTTTCGCAGCATTGCTTTTTCCTCCTTATCAGGCGGCCGGGCCACCCTGTTTTACCCCGCTCTCTTGACCAGCAGCCAAGCGGATATGCGGGGAAAATATCAGACATATTCAAGTGATATGGTCTATCCTATGGATGGTACCATGATTCCCATAGAAATGCAACAAACATTCTTGACTTTTCCCGGAGGTGAAATATAATATATGGGTGAAAATTTTTGCAACGTGATGAATCGATATTAGGAGGACAAGCCCATGACACTGGATCACAGCTATTTCGAGGAAATGGAGGCCAAGATCCCCCACGGAAAGGTCCGCACCCGGTTCGCCCCCTCCCCCACCGGCTATATGCACGTGGGCAATCTGCGGACGGCGCTGTACACCTGGCTCATCGCCCGCAGCCACGACGGCACGTTTATCCTGCGGATCGAGGACACCGACCAGAGCCGTCAGGTGGAGGGCGCTGTGGATGTCATCTACCGCACCATGGCCGAGTGCGGCCTGACCCATGACGAGGGTCCGGACGTAGGCGGCCCCGTGGCCCCCTATATTCAGTCCCAGCGCCGGGACACCTACGGAAAGTACGCCCGGCTGCTGGTGGAAAAGGGCGGCGCCTACTACTGCTTCTGCGAAAAGACGGAGTCTGAGGAGGATTCCGGGGAATTTGACCGGGCCGCCGATCCCTGCCGGGAGTTGACGGCCCAGCAGGTGCAGGAAAAGCTGGAGGCAGGTCTGCCCTACGTCATCCGCCAGCGTATCCCCGCCGGAACCACCACCTTCCACGACGCCATTTTCGGGGACATCACCGTGGACAACAGCACGCTGGACGATCAGGTGCTGCTGAAGCGGGACGGTCTGCCCACCTATAACTTCGCCAACGTCATCGACGACCACCTGATGGGCATCACCCATGTGGTGCGGGGCAGCGAGTATCTGGCCTCCGCCCCAAAGTATAACCTGCTGTACGAGGCCTTCGGCTGGGAGGTCCCCACCTATGTTCACTGCTCCCCCGTCATGCGGGACGCTCAGAACAAGATGTCCAAGCGCCACGGCGATCCCTCCTATGAGGATCTGAAGGCGGAGGGCTATCTCACCGAGGCCATCCTCAACTATGTGGCCCTGCTGGGCTGGAGCCCCAAGGGGGAGTTGGCGGAGCAGGAGCTGTTCACCCTGCCGGAGCTGGTAAAGGCCTTCGACATGACGGGCATCTCCAAATCCCCCGCCATTTTCGACCGGCAGAAGCTGGATCACTTCAACGCCGTCTATCTGCGGGGTATGGCCCCGGAGGCCTTCGCCAAGGCCGCCGAGCCCTACATCCGCCAGACGGTGACAGGCCCCCGGTTCGACACCGCCGCCATCGCCGCTCTTTTGCAGGCCCGGTGCGAGAAGCTCACGGACATCCCGGAGAAGGTGGACTTCTTCGATGCCCTGCCGGAGTATCCCGTGGACTACTATACCAATAAGAAATCCAAGACCAACCCCGACGTCTCCCGTGCCATGCTGGAGGCGGTCATCCCCGTGCTGGAGGGCCTGACGGAGTGGACGGACGAGGCCATTCACGACGCACTGGTTGATCTGGCGCAGCGGCTGGAGGTGAAGAACGCCACCCTCATGTGGCCTGTCCGCATCGCCGCCGCCGGTAAGCTGGTGACCCCCGGCGGAGCCGTGGAGATCTGCCGCATTCTGGGCAAAGATGAGACGCTGCGCCGCCTGAACGCCGGTCTCGCCATGCTGGGGGCATGATGGACTGGCTGGAACAGCAGCGCACCCGGCTGCACGGATTTTACCGCACGGAGTACCGCTACTCCCTCCGCATCACCGCCATCGCCTTCGGCGCACTGATCCTGCTGGGCTTTGCCGGCAGCCTGCTGCTGCCGAAGCTGGCCGACCAGCTGTTCCTGCAGTTCGCCCAGCAGATGGCGGAGCTGGGCATCATGGACACCACCGGCCGGGTGGATGTGCTGGCTCTGTTCGGTAACAACGTCCGGGCGACGGTATTCAGCATCGCCTACGGCTTTATTCCCTTCATCTATCTCCCGGCCCTGTCCATCGGCATCAACTCCCTGCTGCTGGGGCTGTTTGCCGGGGTGTACGTCAACAACGGCATCTCCCTGCTGGCGTATTTTGCGGGCATCGTCCCCCACGGCATTTTCGAGTTGCCGGCCCTGATCCTGGCCCTCAGCAGCGGCATCTATCTCTGCCGCAAGGTCACAGACTACGTCCGGCACAACGAAAAGGGCGTTATGGGTCCCCTGATGAAGGATCTGCTGCGCCTGTTCGTCATGCACATCATCCCCCTGCTGATGGCAGCGGCGGTGATAGAGGCCTATGTGACACCGCAGCTTTTGAAGCTGTTTCTGTAAAAACTTTAGTGCCGCAGCGTGCGGCGAAAGGAGCATCACATGAACGAGAAGAATGTACGAAGCATCCCGGAGCTTTTTGGCAGCATGGTATTCAGCCAGGCTCAGATGCGACAGCGTCTGCCGGAACGGGTCTATGACGCATGGCAGCAGTGCCTGATCCAAGGAACTTCTCTGGATCGCTCCATCGCCGACGAGATCGCCGCCGCCATGAAGGACTGGGCCATCGAAAAGGGCGCTACCCACTACACCCACTGGTTCCAGCCCATGACGGGCTTTACCGCCGAGAAGCACGACAGCTTCATCGCCCCCAACGTCCCCGGCACCATTTTGATGGAGCTGTCCGGCAAGGAACTGTCGCAGGGTGAGGCGGACGCCTCCAGCTTCCCCTCCGGCGGTCTGCGGGCCACCTTCGAGGCCCGTGGTTATACGGCGTGGGATCCCACGTCCTATGCCTTCATCAAGGATCAGACCCTGTATATCCCCACCATCTTCTGCTCCTACGGCGGCGAGACGCTGGATAAAAAGACGCCCCTTCTGCGCTCCATGAAGCAGCTGGATACGCAGGCCGTTCGCATCCTGCGGCTGTTCGGCAACACCACGGTGCAGCATGTCACCGCTCAGGTGGGGCCGGAGCAGGAGTATTTTCTCATCGACAAGGCCATGTATCGCCGCCGGAAGGATCTGATGCTCTGCGGCCGCACGCTGTTCGGTGCCAAGCCTCCCAAGGGGCAGGAGCTGGACGACCACTACTACGGCGCCATCAAGCCCCGTGTGGCGGCCTTTATGCACGAGCTGGATCAGGAGCTGTGGCAGGTGGGCGTGCTGGCCAAGACGGAGCACAATGAGGTAGCTCCCGCCCAGCATGAGATCGCCCCGGTGTACTCCGACGCCAACAGCGCCTGCGACCACAATCAGCTGACCATGGAGTTTCTGAAGAAAGTGGCCGACCGCCACGATCTGGTGTGCCTGCTCCACGAAAAGCCCTTTGCCGGGGTCAACGGCAGCGGTAAGCACGACAACTGGTCGCTGGCCACGGATACCGGTGAGAACCTCCTCAAGCCCGGACGCACCCCCAGTCAGAACGCACAGTTCCTGCTGTTTCTGGCGGCCTTCATCAAGGGCGTGGACGAGTATCAGGAGATGCTGCGCTGCTGCGTGTCCTATCCCGGCAACGACCACCGGCTGGGCGGCAACGAGGCGCCTCCCGCCATTGTGTCTATCTTCCTTGGCGACGAGCTGACGGCCATCCTCCGCTCCATCATCGACGGCACGGCCTATGTGGACATCACCAAGAAGAAGCTGGAGATCGGCGTGGACACCCTGCCGGAGCTGCCGCAGGATACCACCGACCGCAACCGCACCTCCCCGCTGGCCTTTACCGGCAACAAGTTCGAGTTCCGGATGTTGGGCTCCTCCCAGTCCATCGCCAGCCCCAATGTGGTGCTCAACACCATCATGGCCGACGAGCTGAAGCAGTTTGCCGACCGGTTGGAGAAGGCGGAGAGCTTCCATCAAGCCCTGCAGGAGCTGCTGCGGGATACCTTCCGGGATCACCAGCGCATTATCTTCGACGGTAACGGCTACGACGACGACTGGGTACAGGAGGCCAAGCGCCGGGGGCTGAGCAATCTGCGGGACACCGTGGACTGTATGCCCGCCTACATCGACGAGAAGAATGTGGCGCTGTTTTCCCGCTTCGGCATCCTGACGCCGGAGGAGATGCACGCCCGGTATGAGATCCATCTGGAGAATTACTGCAAGGTCACGGCCATTGAGGCCGCTACCCTGCGGGATATGACCCTGCGGGGCATCCTGCCCGCCGTCACCCGCTACACCGGCGATCTGGCCAAGGGCGTTCTGAGGAAGCGGCAGGCGGAGATGACCACCTCCTGCCGGGTGGAGAGCTATCTGGTGGCGCAGCTGGACGCCCTCAGCGGCGACCTGCTGGACGCCTGTCAGGCTATGAGCCGGGCGCTGGAGGCCGCTCCCGCCGCCGATGCCGGCATCGACGCCGCCCGGTACTACCGGGATCAGGTGGCCTCCCGGCTGGAGGAGATGCGGAGCATCATCGACCGCATGGAGCCGCTGGTGGGGGCCGACTACTGGCCCTATCCCACCTATGCAGACATTCTGTTCTCCGTGTAATGATACCCGATACGAAAAGAGAGTGTGTTCCGGATGGAACACACTCTCTTTTTCGTCAACCGGCGGGGTGAGCCAAGCGGCTGAGTAAACTAAACGGAGGAATCAATAGTCGGAGTTCAGCCACGGCTTCTGGCCGTAGTGAAGAAGCTGCGCCAGCTGCTGCCAAGGGCCGGTGACGGCGACGGCTCCCAGCCGCACCATGCCCTCCAATCCGCAGGAGGCCATCAGCAGGGACGCCAGATCCCCCTGCCGGCACGTCACCGTTACCTCGGCGGGTGCTTCCTCCGGGAGGGCGGACCAGCGGCCGCCGTCGAAGCGCAGCACCGTGCGGCAGTCCCGGTGGGCCAGCTCATCACGGTAGCAGAAGGCCGCTGTCAGCGTCCCCTGCGGGAGGGCGCGATAGGCGGTGGCGGTCACGAAGGCCGCCGGGTCCAGAAGCTTGAACATGGTGCCGATGGCGGAGACGTTGGTTTGCAGGAAGCCGTAGTCGATGCAGTTGCCGGAGACGTCCTGCGGGTCCTCCAGCAGGTGGTGGAAGTCCTCCTCTCCGGTGCGGAGGAGCACCGTCTGGGCCAGATCCTCCTGCAGCTTCAGCGCTCCCAGCAGCGCCCGGAGGACAACGCCGTCGTCGTACACCAGCTCCTCCACCGACAGGCGGTTGCGGGTGTAGTTGGTGTCGCTGGCGCTCTCAAAGCGATAGGCCACATAGCCCCGCAGCGTCCCGTCGTCGGCGCAGTAGCCGATGCGGCGCACCTGAATATCCGTGCGGGCGGCCCGAACCTCCTCCTCGAACTTCTCCACCATGCCGTGGTTTTGGGCGGCGAAGCGGCTGTGACAGGCCAGCACCCGGTCAAAGTCCTCCGGCTGCAGCAGGCGCAGATGGCGGCGGGCCTCTCCGTCGGGCTTGGGCAGCACGGCGGTGGGCAGATGGTACTCGTAGAGCTTCCCCGCAAAGCCATAGCCCATGCGGCGGTAAAAGGAGATCTGGAAGGGCAGCAGCAGCGTCAGCAGAGCGCCGTGGCGACGGGCGTAGTCCTCGAAGTAGCGGATCATCTCCAGCGCCGCCCCCTGCTTTTTATGGAGGGGGTGCACCTCCAGCGCCATCAGGCCGCAGGCCGTCTGCATCCGGCCGAAGCAGTTCATGGAAAAGAGGATCAGCTTCATGGTGGCAATGAGTACGTCCCCTTCAAACAGGCCCACCGTCTGCACCTGACGGTCCTCCCGCAGCTCCAGACGGTGCTTCTCCCGGTAGTGCTCCCGGCACGCTTCGTCCAGCGTTTTATAGGCCGGGTAGGCGTTGAGGTAGATGTCCAGATAGGCCTCCAGATCCTGCTGGGTCAAGGGGCGGATGGTGCGGTTGGTGTGTTCCATGGCGGCGGGCTCCTTTCACATGATCAGATGAAGCTATTGTACCGTGTTTTGCCGGTTCCGTCAACGATGGGTAAGAAAAAAGCCCATCTGCTCAGGCGGATAGGCTTTCAAGGGAAACTACTTTACAGGGACAGGCTCTTCGTCCACGCAGAGACCTCCTGTGCGGAGGCATGGCTGGACAGGCGCTTGCCCTCGTTCCAGCGGGTATCGGGGGCGCAGGAGGATCGCAGGAGCTCCACGGTCTTGCCCATGCCGCTGCCGCCGGAGGTAGCGAAGGGAATCACGGTCTTGCCGGAGAAATCGGCGCTCTCCAGAAAGGTCTGGATGATGCGGGGCGCCTGATACCACCAGATGGGAAAGCCCACGAACACCGTGTCATAACCCGCCAACCGAGGGGTCTCCGCCATGGCCGGGCGGCTCTTGGGGTCGTTCATCTCCACGCTGCTGCGGCTTTTGGCGTTGTTCCAGTCCAGATCGGCTGCAGTGTAGGCCGTCTGGGGACGAATTTTGAAGAGATCGCCGCCGGTGACATCCGCCAGCGTCTTAGCCAGATGGGCCGTTTCACCGCTGGCAGAAAAATAGGCAACCAGAATTTTGCTCATGTGTATGCTCCTTTCAACATTTCTCCGGGATCGCTCCGGGCGGCGGGACATCCCGCTCTCCCCCATTGTATCAGCCGAGGGCGGCGGATGCAAGGCACTTTTCCCGGAAATGGGTGCTTATCGGACAGTGAAGCCCAGCCCCGTCAGCCAGTCCGCCACGTCGCTCCGGGCGGCGCTGCTGCCGAAGCGCTGGCCCTCCTGCCAGTCGCCGGTGCCGGCCAGCTGAGCCAGCGTCTCCCCGCTCTGGCCGAGGGCGGAGGAGGCGGAGGTACAGAAGGGGATCACCGTCTTCCCTGTGAAGTCATTTGCCTTCACAAATCCGTTGACAGGCCATGCGCTGCCGCCCCACCAGATGGGATAGCCCACAAACACCGTGTCGTATCGTTCCCAGCTCTCCACAGCTGTAGAGGTGAGGGCCACATCCTGCAGGGCGGGGTCAGCGTACTCCTGGCAGGCACGGCTCTCGCTGTTGTTGTAGTCCAGATCCACCGCCAGATAGGGTTCCTGCGGTGTCAACTCAAAGGTATCGGCTCCCAGTGTCTCGGCGATGTATCCCGCCACAGCCTTGGTGCTGCCGGTGGCGGAGAAATACACCACCATAGCTTGTCCTCTCGACTCCATACCTGACCGAACAGGACATCGTCATTGAGCTCTGCGAATTTCGGGGCGAACTCCCCCAGGGCGTCCCGCCCCGCCGTCTGTTTGACTGCCATATGGCTCTCCTCCTTACAGTTTGCTGTATGCTTCGTCGCTGACCGGCTCCGAAAAACGGAGTCTTGACAGCAACACTCCTACGCTGTATGATGCTCTTAAAGCTTATCTATACTCTAAAATTGAAAGTACACTTTAAGTCAAGGGGTTTTGCAAAATTTTTTCGGAGGAATTGGAAAATGGTCTATACCGTGGGTGAAATGGCGAAGCTGCTGGATATCCCGGCATCCACGCTGCGCTACTATGACAAGGAGGGGCTGCTGCCCTTTGTGGAGCGCTCCTCCGGCGGAATCCGTCTGTTCCGGAAGTCGGACTTCGAGTGGCTGCAGATCATCGGGTGCATGAAAAAGGCCGGAATGTCCATCCGTGACATCCGGCAATACATCCAGCTGGCCATGCAGGGAGACGACACCATCGACACCCGGCTGCAGATGTTCCACCACCAGCGGCAGGTTCTGCTGGATCAGATCCGGGAGATGCAGCACACGCTGGAGACGGTGGAATACAAGTGCTGGTTTTACGAGACGGCGCAGGCCGCCGGCACCACGGACGTCCCCATCCGCATGGCGGAGGAGGAGGTTCCCCAGCGCTTCCGGGCCATCCGGCGGGAGCTTCACGGCGAGGAGCCGGTGAAGGACGATGCGTCGGCGTGAGATTTTCCCTCTTGACAAGTTCTTTACGGGATGGTATGATGTCCGTGACAAGTGAACATCAAAAGCGATGACGAAGACGGAGCTGGCAGCACGTCGCATAGAGAGCCGGGGACGGTGGAAGCCCGGCGGACAGCGCCAGAACTCTTATCCCTTCCGAGCTGAGTCCCCCAACACATCTGTCAGTAGGAGACTCCGTGCAGGCTACGTGAGTGCATAGGGCTTGATAGAGCCTGAAGTGGCAGGACGTTTTTCGTCGTGCAATTTGAGTGGTACCGCGGGTATTGTATAGCAAGACTCGTCTCAAAGGAATTTGGGACGGGTCTTTTTTTGCGGAAATTTTTGGAAAATAAGGAGTATCGACATGAAACTGAGTAGGAACAAAATGCTGCTGGTGAGCTTTATGCTGTTTTCCCTGTTCTTCGGGGCGGGGAACCTCATCTTCCCGCCCTTTCTGGGGCAGAACGCCGGGAGCCACACCCCGGCGGCCATGCTGGGCTTTCTGGCCACGGCGGTGGTGCTGCCGGTGCTGGGTGTGGTAGTGGTAGCCCGCTTTGACGGGCTGGACCGGCTGGGGCAGCAGGTGGGCAAGCGCTTCGCCATCGTCTTTACCCTGCTGATCTATCTCTCCATCGGTCCCGGTCTTGGCATCCCCCGTGCCGCCTCTGTTCCCTTCGAGATGGCGGTGGCCCCCTATCTGCCGGAGGGCGCCAATACCACCGTGTGGATGCTGGTGTACTCGCTGGCGTTCTTTCTGGTGGCTCTGTGGCTGTGTATGACACCGGGGAAGCTGGTGAACCGCATCGGCCACTTCCTGACCCCCAGTCTGCTGGTGCTGCTGGTGTTTCTGTTCGTTTGCTTTCTGTTCCGGGGAGAGGTGAACGTGGCCCCGTCCCAGACGGCCTATGACGCCGCCCCCTTCCTGAAGGGCTTTTCCGAGGGCTACCAGACCATGGACACCATCGCCGCCCTGAACTTCGGATTGGTCATTGCTACCACGCTGGGTTCCTTCGGCATGACGGAAAAGCGCAATCGGATGCGCCACACCGTTCTGGCAGGTATCTTCGCCGGAACCATTCTGGCGCTGGTGTATGCCATGCTGTCCTACATGGGGATGTGCAGCTCCGGAGTCTATGCCATTCAGGAAAACGGCGCATGGACCCTGCGGTGCATCGTCTACCAACTGTTCGGCGCACCGGGAGCCGTGCTGCTGGCGGCCATCTTCACGCTGGCCTGTCTCACCACCTGCGTGGGGCTTATCAACTCCATCTCCCAGTATTTCTCCACCCTTTTCGGAAAACTCTCCTACCGCCAGTGGGTGCTGGTGATGACGGGCTTCTCCTTTTTGGTGTGCAATCTGGGACTGAACGCCATCCTCAGCATCTCCATCCCCATTCTCAACGCCATCTACCCCGTGGCCATTGTGCTGATCCTGCTGGGGCTGACCCACAGCCTGTGGGTCAAGAATCGTTGGGTCTACTCTCTGGTGGTGGCAGGCACCGGGACTGTCAGCGTCATCTATGCGTTGGATGCCGCACAGCTGTCGCTGGGCGCTGTGACGGAGCTTTGCCGGAAGCTGCCCCTGTACGATATGGGCTTCTGCTGGGTCAGTGTGGCAGCGGTGATGCTGGCAGTGAGCCTGCTGCTGGGTCTTGTGCGGCGGGAACGGGCGTAAGGGGCAGAAAAAGCTTGCCCTTCTCCTCCAAGGCTGGTAGAATGAGACATATTCTCCACCGAAAGGAGTTTTTCTCATGAAACTGATGATCGCCTCCGACCTCCACGGCTCCGCCGCCTACACCCGGCGGCTGCTGGAGCTCTATCGGGATACCGGCTGCCAGCGGCTGGTGCTGCTGGGAGACCTGCTGTACCACGGCCCACGAAACCCGCTTCCGGAGGGCTATGAGCCGCCCGCCGTGGCCAAGATGCTCAACGACATGGCGGACGAGCTGCTGTGCGTGCGGGGCAACTGCGACGCCGAGGTGGACCAGATGGTTCTCCACTTCCCCATTCTCTCCGACTCCGCCCTGCTGGTGCTGGACGGCCTCACCATCCACGCCACCCATGGCCACATCCACGGGCCGGACACGCCACCGCCCCTGCGGCAGGAAGATATCCTGCTGTGCGGACACTTCCATGTGCCGGTGCGCCGGGACTGCGGCCGTTACACCTATCTGAATCCCGGCTCCGTAGCCCTGCCCAAGGAGAACAGCCCCCACAGCTGCATGGTGCTGGAGGGCGGACAGTTCACATGGCTGGACGTGGTGACGGGTCAGCCCTTCCAGCCCCGTGGATGACGGTGCTGCTTGACGCTGCATAAAAAAGAGGACTCTGAGCCGATGGCTCAGAGTCCTCTTTTTTATGTCTTACTTCTGGTTGGGCATCTTCCAGCCCTCGTGATCCGTATGGAGCAGATGGTGCGAACGGCCGCTGAGAGGCGCACGCAAGTACTCCCGGTACAGGGTCTGAATTTCCGGGTTCTCATGGGAGAACCGCACCGGGGACTTCTTGTCGATGTTCCACAGGACATTTCCACGGGCCTCGGCCATCTCCGTGCCGTCGTGGATGGGTTGCCCGCCGCCGCCGGCACAGCCGCCGGGACAGGCCATGACCTCCACGAAATCGTAGTGGACCCTTCCCTCCTCCAGATCGGTCATCAGCTGGCGGGCGTTGGAGAGGCCGCTGACCACCGCCACGGAGAGGTCGCCCACCCCCGGAATGGTGAAGGTGGCCTCCTTCCAACCCTTCACGCCACGGATGGCGCTGAAGGCATCAGGGTCGGGATTGGAGCCGGTGACCAGATAATAGGCGCTGCGGAGGGCGGCGTCCATCACACCGCCGGAGGCACCGAAGATCACCGCCGCACCGGTACCGGTACCCAGCGGACTGTCGAAGGGAGTCTCCTCCATGGTGGCGGGGTTGATCTGCTCGCCCCGGAACATCCGCACGATCTCACGGGTGGTCAGCACCACGTCCACGTCCGGATCGCCGCAGGCGTCCCGCATGGTGGGCAGGGCCGCCTCGCTCTTTTTGGCGGTGCAGGGCATGATGGACACCACGAAAATGCGCTTGGGGTCCACGCCGATCTTCTCGGCAAAGTAGCTCTTGGCCAGAGCGCCGAACATCTGCTGGGGACTCTTGGCAGTGGAGAGATTGTCGGTATAATCCGGGAACTGGCCCTTCAGGAACCGCACCCAGCCGGGACAGCAGGAGGTGAACATGGGCCACGTGTACCGCTCCCGATGGGTAAAGCGGTCCACGAACTCACTGCCCTCCTCCATAATGGTGAGGTCGGCAGTAAAGTTGGTATCAAACACGTAGTCAAAGCCCATCTGCTTCAGGGCGGTGACCATGCGCTCCGCCGAGGCGAACTCCGGCGTCAGATGGTAGTACTCTGCCCAGGCCACCCGGACGGCGGGGGCCATCTGCACCACGGTGATCTTCTTGGGATCGGCCAGGGCATCGAAAACCCTGCCGGTGTCGTCCCGCTCCTGCAGGGCGCCCACCGGGCAGTGGATGATGCACTGTCCGCAGAAGGTGCAATCGGAATCCCCCAGGCGGCGGGTCTTGCCCACGCCGATGGTGGTGCGGGAGCCGGTGCCCATCAGATCCCAGATGTTCATGCTCTGGATCTTGTCGCACACCTGCACGCAGCGCATACAGCGCACGCAGCGATTCTCAATGCGCACCACGGGGTTGGAGAAATCGTCCTCCGTCTTTTTCAGGTCGTTGGTGTAGTGGTCACCCAGGAGGTTATAGTCGTTGGTAAGCTTTTGCAGCTTGCAATTGCCGCTGCGGGTACACTTGGTGCAGTGGGTGTCGTGCTGGCTGAGCAGCAGACGCATATTCACCCGCCGGGCCTCCCGGGCCCGGGGAGAATTGGTATGCACCACCATGCCCTCGGCCACCACATTATCGCAGGAGGGGACCAGGCGCGGATACCCCTCGATCTCCACCATGCACAGCCGGCAAGCAGCAATTTCGTTGACGCCCTTGAGGTAGCAGAGGGTGGGGATTTCGATGTTCACAGAGCGGGCCGCCTCCAAAATGGTGGTACCCTCCGGCACGGAGACCGGCTTTCTGTCAATGATAAGCTTTACCATCTGTCAACTCGACCTCCTTTGAAGATACCATAGCCGTAATGATCGCACCGCAGGCAGCGAGAGGCCTCGGTAACAGCGCCCTCGTGGGTCAGGCCGCACTCAATGTCCTCAAAATCGCACTTGCGCTGGCAGGCTTCCCGCTCCGTAGTGTTGATACGGCCGTGGGGCGGACGGTTATTCAGCATGGGGCTGGGGATGTCAATGTCCACGGTGATCTCATGGCGGTAGCCCAGGTGCTCGTCAATATTGGCGGCGGCCACCTTACCGGCGGCAATGGCGCGGATGGCAGTGGCGGGGCCGGTAACGCAATCGCCCCCGGCGAAGACGTTATCCATGTCACCCACCTGGCCGGAAAGGCCGGCCACAAAGGCGCCGCGCTTAATGGGCACGCCGGCGGAGTCAAAGCCGCTGATCTCAACGCCCTGGCCAATGGCCACCACGACAATGTCCGCCTCGATGCGGACCTCGTCCAAATCAGCGTTGTGGGGCCGGGGCCGGCCGGCCTTATCCGCCTCGCCAATGAGCTGGGGCTGGACCCACAGGGCCTTGGCCACGCCGTCCTCGTCCGCCTCGATGCGGACCGGAGCGGCCAGCGCCATGATCTCGGCCCCCTCAGCCATGGCGCCGGTAACCTCATCGGGCAGGGCCGTCATATCCTCGATACGGCGGCGATACACGCAGGTAACCTTTTCGGCCCCCAAGCGGATAGAGCTGCGGGTAACATCCATGGCCACGTTGCCGCCACCAATGACCACCACCTTCTTGCCGGTGAAATCAGGCATGATATCATCGCCAATGGCGCGGAGCATCTCCACGGCAGACATGACGTTTTCACTGTCCTCCCCGGGAATGCCGGTCTTTTTATCCTGGTGGGCACCGATGGCAATATACAGGCAGTCATACTGCTTTTGCAGGTCCTCCATCCAGATATCCTTGCCCACAGTGACGCCGGTATGTACCTCGATCCCCAGAGACAGGATGGATGCGATCTCGGCATCCAACAGATGCCGGGGGAAGCGGTAGTTGGGGATACCGTAGCGGAGCATCCCGCCCAGCTGCTTGGCCTCCTCAAAAACGGTGACCTTGTGGCCCATGAGGGCCAAATAGTAGGCGCAGCTGAGGCCGCTGGGGCCGCCGCCCACAATGGCAACGGTCTTACCCGTGGCCGGGGCGCACGCAGGCTGGGGCACATCCCCGGCATGATCCACGGCATAGCGCTTGAGCCCGCGGATATTGATGGCATCGTCGATCATATTTCGGCGGCAGCGAGCCTCGCAGGGATGCTCGCATATATAGGCGCAGGCAACGGGGAAGGGATTATCCTTGCGGATCAGGCGCACGGCGTCGGCGCAGCGATCCTCACCTACCAGGGCCATGTAGCCGGGAATATCCACCCCGGCGGGGCACAGGGCCACACACGGAACGGGGTTCTTCAGCCCTGCCAGGCAGCGCTGGTGAAGGATGTGCTCCTCATAATCATCCCGGAAGCCCTCCAGCCCGTCCACCACCAGGCGTGCCGCGTCCCGGCCGATGGCACAATCTGCCGTGTTGACAATGGTTCGAGCTGTCTTCTCAATGGTAACCAGGGTGCTCATGGTGGCTGTGCCGGAAAGAACCTGCTCCAGGAGCAGGGCCAGCTGCCCCAGGCCGATGCGGCAGGGCACACACTTGCCGCAGCTCTGGGCATGGCAGAGCCGCAGAAAGCTCAATGACATATCTACCGGGCATAGCCCCGGAGGACTGGCGGCAATCCGCCGTTCTACATCACGATAGAGATTCTCCACCACAGTCTCGGCCTTGCTGGGAGACTTGATATCCAATCTGCTCATTCGCGATCAACTCCTTTTCTGATGATATGATATTAGAATGGCACAAACCGGCGGGAATGTCAATTAATTCGAAGAAGTTCTTAATATGTATTTTTTTTATTAGAATACACAGAAAATCACCGGAAAAAAGTTTTGGGAATTCCTTGCAGAAAAAGGAAAAAATTTCAGAAAAACGGCATACATATTCAGCTTTTTTCCAAAGGAAAATTCCGAGGTTTTCAGCCGCCGGTAGAGATATTTGTCGAATTCTGTCGGAAAATCCCACACATAATCGTATGAAATCGCTAAAATTTACTTGAAAACGACACTGAAATATGGTATATTATCCGCAAGGCAAGGGAGGGCTGTTGAGGAAGAATGGATTATGCGCTGAAAATTTAATATGTAAGGACGAGGGAGAATATGGAAATCAAGGCAAGCGTTGTTATAGCAGACGCAAGCGAGGAGTATCGAACGATACTGAAGAAGACCATGGAGAGTACAGGGGAATTCCAGGTGGTCGGAAGCGCCGGCTCCGGGGTGGAGGCGCTGCGGTTGGTACAGCAGCTGTATCCGCAGCTGCTGATTATGGACCTGGTTTTACCGGAGCTGGACGGATTCGGCCTGCTCAAGCAGCTGCAAAGCATGGGGGACCGGGCGCCGAAGATTATCGTGGTGTCTGCGTTCTGTGTGCAGCGCACCGTGAGCCAAGCGGTGCAAATGGGCGTGTGGTACTTTTTATCCAAGCCCTGCAGCGAAGAATCCTTACTGGAGCTGATGCGTCAGGCAGCCCAATCCCAGCAGGAAATGGGGGATTTTTCTCCAGCTCTGGAAGGGCAGGTGACAGCGATCATCCATGAGATCGGTGTGCCGGCGCATATTAAGGGCTATCAGTACCTGCGGGAGGCCATTCTGATTGCCGTGCAGGACATGGATGTCATCAACGCGGTGACTAAGGTGCTGTATCCTGAGGTAGCCAGCCGATTCTCTACCACGCCATCCCGAGTGGAGCGGGCGATCCGCCATGCCATTGAAGTGGCGTGGGACCGCGGGGATCTGGAGACCCTGCAGAAGTATTTCGGATACACCGTGAACTCGGCGAAGGGGAAGCCTACAAATTCGGAATTTATTGCCATGATTGCAGACCGGCTGCAGCTAAAGCTGCGGCGCAGCCGGGCCTAAGGCGCGGCAATGTCACGGACGTACACCAGCGCATGCGTCCGGTGGATAAACAGTCTCTGCCTATAATGAAATCACGCACCGGATTATACATCGGGTGCGTGATTTTTCTGCTTATGAATCAGGGGGCGGATTCCGCTTCGCCTTCTTCGTATTCTGCGGGCTTTCCCTTATAGATGTTCTGCATCTCCCGGTCCACCTCGAATACCGCCTCGGAGCACAGGCGCAGCCGGTTGGCGTCCTCCTGGGAGAAGGCCCGGGTGGATTTATAGCGCAGCTCGTGCTCCAGGCTGGCCCACATATCCATGGCGATGGTGCGCAGTTGGATCTCCACCGGCAGGTGCAATGTCCCTTCAGAGATAACAATAGGAACCTCCACGATCAGATGCAGACTGCGATAGCCGGAGGGCTTGGGTGTCTTTATGTAATCCACCTCCTGGATCACCCGAAAGGACTCGTTCCGGGTGAGCAGGCTGCGCAGATAATAGATGTCATCCAAATAGTTGCAGATAATGCGGATGCCTGCCACATCTTGGATATAGGCGTAGATATTGTCTATAGTAACGGCATGTCCCCGGCGCTGAAGCTTCTCCACAATAGAGTCCAGGGTCTTGATGCGGTATTCGATGTGATGGATGGGAGAGCGGTCATTGAGCGTGGCAAACTCCTCGTCCAGGATCTCCATCTGTGCCACAGCCACCTTTAATGCGCTGCGGTACAGGTGGTTCACCCGCACCATGCCTTGCGCCAGCTCCATCTCCTGCTGCGGGGTAGAGTTGGGCAAATGTACGTTTTTCAGGGACGGGCGGTTGGGTTTTTCGACCATCATGGCTGTTGCTCCTCCTTGCCCTGCGGGCAAAAATCTATCCTCGAAGCATATTATACCATAACCAAGGGATAAATGTATGAATAATTTGTGTTATTTGTAAAAAAACCGCAGCAGGCATTTTGCCTGCTGCGGCTGAGGTGATCCATCAGCGGATGCCTGCCAGGAAGCAGGTGGGGTCTTTTTTCAGCTGCTCCCGGCCCCAGCGGAGCATATCCGCTACGCTTACGCAGGCGGTGACGATGCCGCTTTCCCAGCGTTCCGCCGTAACGGATTGTAAAAATTCGTCCGGACAAGCGGTGCGGACATAATAGGGGTGGGCCTCCTCCGTGTTGGTAACAGCGGTAGGGCCCATGGCATCCGTGTAAAAGCCGTGCTTGCCCGCCAGGATGTCCAGGCAATCCTCCACAGCGTTGAAGGCTGTAGGGTAGCGCCCGGCGCCTTGGCCAAAGAAGCTGTGCCGGCCGATTTTCTCCCCATAGTAGGTGATGAGGTTGAAGTTTTTGGGCACGGCAGCCTCCAGGTCATGGCTGGCAACCAGAGTGGGCTCGATGAAGGCGCAGACGCCGCCCTCGGCCGCCTTAGCGGTGGCCAGGAGTTTGCATACAAAGCCGTGGGCCTGGAATGTCCGGATATCCTCATCCGTGACGGTGCGAATCCCGAACATGGGGATATCCTCCTCCCGGAGGAGGGTATCAAAGGCGATGTTGGCGGAGATAGTCAGCTTACGGCGCACATCATCGCCATCGATGTCGGCGGATGGATCTGCCTCGGCGTAGCCCAGCTCCTGGGCCTGCTTTAAAATCTCCGGGAAGGACACAGGGGCGGCGTGCATGGCGTCCATGATGAAATTGGTGGTGCCGTTCATGATGCCGCCCAGCTCGGAAATGGCATCCAGCCGCTTACAGCGCTCCAAATTTACAAGCCAGGGAATGCCGCCGCCCACGGCGGCAGTGCAGCGCAGGGACACGCCATTTTCTGCCGCCAGCTGCGTCAGCTGGCTGTAAAAGGCGCTGATGACCGCCTTATTGGCTGTCACCACATGCTTACCCGAGCGCAGAGCGGCGCAGATATACTCATAGGCCGGGTGCAGGCCGCCCATGACCTCGATGACGATGCCAATGGTGGGATCGCCCGTGATGTCGGCAATATCCGTCACCGCAAGAGTGCCCAACTCTGGCCGGGGACGGCGCACCAGCACCTTGGCGACGGTGAGGTCCGCCCGCTCCGCGCAGAAGTCCAAAATGCCGCCGCCTACCACACCGCAGCCCAGCAATCCAATGTTCATAAAATAACCTCCTCCGGGTCTGTTTTTTCTGCCCCCATTCTATAAGAATCGGCTTGGGATGTCAACAGACAGAGCAGAAATACGCAGCCCCGCACCGGGTGCGGGGCTGGAGATGATCCAAATTCAGTTTTCCCCCGGTGCAGTGGCGATCCACTGGCCCTGGCGCACCTGTACCTCCCCACGCTCCAGGGCGGTCAAAAGCTCCGGCTTTAGCCGAATACAGCCCTTTTGAAACAGCAGGGTAATGGTAGAGCCGGCCAGCTCAAAGTATCCCTTTTCCTGGCCCCGGCGCATGGGCTGATTTTCCCGGAGATTCACAATACCTCCCACCACCAGGGCGCCGATCTCCGTTTGCACCACAGGGCCAAAGTGATTCGTATGGAGCAGCGTCCAGCTGCGGCGGTTGAGGAAGAAGACGGGGTATTTCTCACAGGCGATGGGCTGCACACTGTGCAGCACGCCGGGGATAAAGTGATTTTCTCCCTGAAATCCATCGTCAATATAGCAGTAGTGATGGTAATCCGATGGGCACAGGCGCAGCACCAGGCAATCCCCGCCGGTGTAGCGGGCGGCCAGGTCCGCATCCTGGAGCAGATCGTGGAGGCTGTAGTGGGAGCCCTTGATGGCAAAGCTGCTGTCTTCTCGAATGGGATAGGCACTGAGCCAGCCGTCACAGGGACTAATGAGGTGAGAGGGCTCGGTGTCAAAGTCCGCAGGTGTCCGGGTACGGAGAAAGAGATCCCGATAGGTCCGGAAGTCCTTTTTCTGCGTCTCTGTCAGCTGGATTCCATTGCGCCGGGCATAGGGGCCGATCAGGGGCCGGGACAGGCGGGAGCAAAGGAATGCCACTGCCAGGCGGTCAGCATGGGTGGCAAGAATACCCTTGAGCAGCAGTCGGCCCGGCGCGGTCCCATACAGGAAGCGGACGAAGCCGGAATTTCCGCTCACGGCTTCACCCCCAGAAACACGATGACCAGCTCGGCGCAGCCCATGAGGATCATGAGGATCATGCCCGGCAGGCGAGGCTTCGCCAGCTTAAAGGGAACCAGAAAGGCCAAAGCCATTACCACCAGCAGCGCGGTGCCGAGGATGGGCAGGGGGCCATGCAGCAGCCGGGCCAGGCCCAGAACCGTGGGTAAAAACAGCGCAGCGGTGGTAACGGGTAGTCCCAAATACATCTCCCGCTGGCCGTTGTCGGCATCCTGCCGTTCCTCCTCATCTACATTGAACCAAGCCAGGCGAATCAGCGCCGCCAGTACATATAGTCCCGCTGCAAGGGCGGCATAAAGTGCGCCGCGAGCCGCAGCGTAAACCGTGACACCGGGCAGTACGCCGAAGCAGATGAGGTCGCTGAGAGAATCGATCTGCACGCCGAAGCGTTTCTCCTGTGGAGTCCGGTCTTTTTTTGTGGAGGCAATCTTCCCGTCGAACATATCGCATAGGCCTGCCAAAAGCAGGCACAGCAGCGCCCATGGGATCCGGCCGCCCATGGCGCAGCCGATGCCTGTGAGGCCCGTGAGCATCCCTATGTAGGTCAGTAACACCGTATAATTGTAAACACCCAGCATGTTATAAAAAATCCCTTCCCGTTTTTTCGGCGGCCGACAGTCTGTGTGTCGCCGGCCTTTAATGGTCTTTATCCTGCGGCCATATTTTCACTTTCCAGCAGCGCCGGTGAAAATATGGCATAGGGCAGGCATACAGCCATTTTACAAGTATTATATCATACAAAACGGCTTCTGAACAGTATAGATTTTAATTTGCCAAAAACAGGACCCCTCAGAGCTTGCCGCCTGCCATGGCAGGACCTTTTCCGCATTTGCGCCCGGTCTTTCCGGTACAGCATACCAAATGAACACTCTGCTGCCTGAATCATAAGGAAAAAGGCGAGAAAGCAGCCCCTTGTGGGGGAGCCTCCCCGCCTTTTTTTCTGCGCGCTATTTTGCTATGCGCCCTTTATTCCTTTTCATCCAGGTCCATGGTGGCGTAGGCGTTCAGGTCCAGCCCGCCCCGCCTTCCGGCCAGGTATTCATAGTAGCCCTGGGCGCCGATCATGGCGCCGTTGTCGCCGCATAGGCGCAGGGGCGGCACATACAGGGTGCAGCCTTCCTTTTCGCAGGCAGCCTTCAGGTCTGCCCGGATAATGGAGTTGGCGGCCACGCCCCCGGCGGCCACGATGGTCCTGCGTCCGCAGCGCCGGGCGGCCTCTATAGCTCGGGGCACCAGCTCGTCGCTGACGGCCCGGGTGAAGTCCCGGGCCAGGGCAGCCCGGTCCAAGGGTTCACCCTTCTGCTGGGCGTTGTGAGCCAGGTTCACCACGGCGGTTTTCAGGCCCGAGAAGCTCATGTCCAGGTCCGCGCCGTCTACATGGGCCCGGGGCAGGTCGTATACGCCCCCCTGGGACTGCCGGGCCAGCTCATCCATGGGCTTACCGCCGGGATAGGGCAGGCCCAGGACCCGGGCGGCCTTGTCAAAGCACTCCCCGGCGGCGTCGTCCCGGGTGGCCCCGAGGATTTCCATGTCCGTATAATCCTTCACATCCACGATAAGGGTGTTGCCCCCGGAGATGGCCAGTGCCAAAAATGGCGGCTCCAAGTCCGGAAATGCCAGGTAATTGGCGGCGATGTGCCCCCGGATGTGATGCACCGGGATCAGCGGCACCCCCAGGCTGTAGGCCACACTTTTGGCAAAGCTCACTGCCACCAGCACCGCCCCGATAAGCCCCGGGGCGTAGGTCACGGCCACCGCGTCAATATCCCTTTTGGTCAGGCCCGCATCGCAGAGGGCCTGATCCGTCAGGCCGGAAATGGCCTCCACGTGCTTGCGTGAGGCGATCTCCGGCACCACGCCGCCGTAGAGGGCGTGCATGTCCGCCTGGGAGAGGATGGCGTCGGACAGCACCGTGCGCCCGTCCCGCACCACCGCCACGGCGGTCTCATCGCAGGAGGATTCAAAGGCCAAAACATTCATGCTTCCGCCTCCCCATAGGTTTTTGTCAGGATCAGCGCATCCTCCTTGGGCAGGTCGTAGTAGTTCTTCCGCCGGCCCGCCTGCCTAAAGCCAAAGCTCTCGTACAGGGCAATGGCCGCTGCGTTGGAGGGCCGCACCTCCAGGGTGAGAAAGGCCAGATGATTGCCCCGAGCGAAGTTTTCAAACACGGCCAGGAGCTTTGCTGCCACACCCTGTCGGCGATACTCCGGGAACACCGCCACATTAGTGATATAGCCCTCATCGGCCACTACTAAAAGGCCCGCATAGCCAATCACTTTGTCGGTGTCTCCGTCCTGGGCCACCAAAAAGGCGGCACACTGATTTTCCAGCTCCTCCGCCAGCATTTTGCGGCTCCATGGCCGGGAAAAGCAGAGTCTCTCCAGCTTTTCCAGCTCCTCCAGGTGATCCGCGTTCATGGGTACGATCTTTATATGCATTTTCTTATCCTTTCGCCTCCAGCCAGGTTTTGCCGCTGTGGGCCTGGGCAGGCAGAGGCACGGACAGGCGCACCACGCCGCTCATTTCCTCCTCCAGCAGCCGCTCCACAGTCTCCTTTTCTTCCTCCGGGCACTCCACGATCAGCTCGTCGTGTACCTGCATGATGAGCTTTGCCGCCAGGCCCTCCCCCTTTAGGCGATGCTCCACCCGGACCATCGCCAGCTTCATAATGTCTGCTGCCGTGCCCTGGATGGGCATATTCAGCGCCACCCGCTCACCGAAGGAGCGCATGTTGAAATTGGAGCTTTTCAGCTCCGGCAGTGCCCGGCGCCGATGCATGAGTGTCTCCACATAGCCCTTTTCCCGGGCCGTCTCCACCACCTGCTCCATGTAGCGCTTCACGCCCCGGTAGGTGTCAAAATACCGCTCCATATACTCCTTGGCCTCTGCTACGGACACGCCGATGTCCTGGGCCAGGGAAAAGGCGGAGATGCCGTAGACAATGCCGAAGTTCACCGCCTTGGCCGAGGAGCGCATCCGGCTCGTTACCTCCTCCGGCGCCACATGGAACACCTTGGCCGCCGTGAGGGTATGGAAATCCTGGCCGGACAGGAACGCCTGCTGCATAGCCTCGTCCCCGGAGATATGGGCCAGGAGCCGCAGCTCCACCTGGGAGTAGTCCGCGTCCACCAGTACGTTCCCCGGGGCGGCCACAAACATGCCCCTTATGCGGCTGCCCACCTCTGTGCGGGCGGGGATGTTCTGCAGATTCGGCTCCGTGGAGGACAGGCGCCCTGTGGCCGTCACCGTCATCTGAAAGCTGGTGCGGATGCGGCCATCCGGGTCCACCACCTTCAGCAGGCCGTCGGCATAGGTGCTTTTCAGCTTGGCATACTGCCGGTACTCCAGCACATCCGCCACAATGGGGGCCTGCCAGCGAAGCTTTTCCAGCACGTCCGCATTGGTGGACCACCCGGTTTTGGTCTTTTTCCCGTGGGGCAGCTGCATTTTTTCAAACAGAACCGTCCCCAGCTGCTTGGGGGAGTTGATGTTGAAGCTCTCCCCGGCCCGGTCGTAGATGCGGCCCTCCAGGTCCGCGATCCTGTCGGCCATATCCCGGCCAAAGGCCGCCAGGGCCTTTCCGTCCACCAAAAAGCCCCGCTGCTCCATCCGGGCCAGCACGGCGCACAGTGGCAGCTCCACGGTCTCGTAAAGCTCCGTCATGTCCATCTCCCGCAGCCTTCCCGGCAGAATGTCATACAGCGCAGCCACAGCGGAGCTGTAGCTATGCATAGCTGCCCAAGCGGCGGAGGTGTCTCCCAGGGGCGCAAAGGCGTCCTGTTCCAGCTGTGCGGGCTTCGGCAGCTCCTCGTTAAAATACGCCACAAACAGCCGCTGCAGGTCATAGCTCCCAGCTGTTGCGTCCAGCAGATAGGCCGCCAGGGCCGTGTCGAATATATACCCCTTCGGGTCCACTCCCCGCTCCAGCAGGGCGCGCATGGTGTCCTTAATGTGGTGGCCCACCTTACGGATGTCCGCAGCAAACAGCGCCGTCAGCAGCGCCTGCCAGTCGCCGCCATAGGTGTTCTCCTGCAACTCCGCCGCCCGGGCGGTGTCCGTTCCCATGTCCCACTGGACGGATAGAGCCGCCAGATCCGGCAGAGCATAAACCGTCACATGGTCCGCCTGCCGCCACATCTCCAGCAACTGCGCCGCCTGCGCTTCACCAGTGATCGGCTCCACCGTCACAGTACATTCTGTTTTTTTCTCCGTCTGGTGGGTCGGGGACAAGCCGTATTTTTCAATGAGCTTGGAAAACTCCAGCTTTAAAAACAGATCGTAAAGCTCCTGTTTAAAGGGTCGGCGCAGATTGTCCTCCGGTGCAAATTCCAGGGGCACATCCGTGACGATGGTGGCCAGCCAGTAGCTATGGCGAGCACTCTCCTCCCCCTCGGTCAGACGGCGGATGGCCGCAGGCTTGGCATTTATATCCGGCAGCCGCCGATAGATCTCGTCGATGGAGCCATACTCCTGTACCAAGGCCATGGCGGTTTTCTCCCCCACTCCCGGCACACCCGGGATGTTGTCAGAGGAGTCGCCCATCAGGGCCTTCAGGTCGATCATGTGAATGGGGTCAAAGCCGTAGGCCGCCCGGAAGGTCTCCGGAGTCATGTCCTTAGTGGTGGTCTGCCCCATGCGGGTAGACACCAGCTTTACCTTGGTGTGGTCGGTGATAAGCTGCAGGCTATCCTTATCTCCGGTCACAGCCACGCAGTCCCAGCCCACCGCCTCACACCTGCGGCTGATAGTCCCGATAAGGTCATCCGCCTCCCAGCTCACCAGCTCATAGCGGGGAATATCCATGGCGTCCAGGACCTCTTTTAGCACCGGCATCTGCATGGCCAGCTCCTCGGGCATGGCGTGGCGGGTAGCCTTATAATTTTCGTCTGCCTGGTGGCGGAAGGTAGGCTCCCGCCGGTCAAAGGCCACACACAGGGCTTCCGGCTGCTCCTCGTCCAGCAGCCGCTGCATCGTGGTCACGAAGCCGTACACCGCGTGGGTAAAAAGTCCCTCCCGGGTACTCAGCGGCCGGATGCCGTAAAAGGAACGGTTGATGATGCTGTTTCCGTCAATAACCATCAGCTTCATGGGTAACCCTCCGTGAAAAAACAGATATTATAATTATACGCTATTTTCTCGCTTAAAACAGCTAAAACTTCTCGGTGTGCAAAAAGCCTCGCAGAGTTTGCCGCCCGCAGGCGGCAAAGAGATGAGATCATTTTCTCTCGCGACATGTGCGTGAGAGAAAATACCGCTCAGGCTGCCAGTGTGCAATTTTGAGCCCTTGGCTCAAAATTATGCGCGCAGCAGCCTGCAAACTCTTTGTCGGAGAAAACGAAGTTTTCTCGACAGCCTCAATTATACGCTATTTTCCCGCCCAAAACAACCAAAACTCTTGACACCTCCCCGAATTGTGCTACACTTTTTCTTGTTGGCTCGAAGGGAGGGCTTTTTTTGCTGGAATCAATTTGGACTGTGGGCGAGCAGGTCCTCATATTATTCATCCTGTCCGGCGTCGGTTTCGCGCTGGGCAAGGCGAAAATGATCGGTGATAAGTTCAGCCGGGATGCCAGCCAGCTGGTGATGTATGTGGTGTCCCCGTGCATGATGGTAGTGGCCTTTCAGCGCAGCTTTGAAAATGAGGTGTTTCACAATTTTTGCATGGCTCTTTTGCTGTCGCTGCTGATCCATCTGCTGAGCATCACCGTAGCTCAGCTTTTCCTGCGGAAGAAAACAGAAAGAGCCGCGGCCCTGCGCTTCAGCGTAGTTCTCTCCAACAGCGGTTTTATGGGCTATCCCCTGCAGGCGGCCCTTCTGGGCACCATCGGTATTTTCTACGGCTCCGCCTATGTCACCGTGTTCACGCTCTGCTCCTGGACCTATGGCCTGATGCAGATGTCCGGCGGGCGGGTAAAGGCATCGGCCAAGACCCTTTTGCTCAATCCCGGCGTCATCAGTGTAGTGGTGGCAATGGCTCTGTACTTCGCCAGCATATCCCTGCCCGAGGTAATTCTCGCCCCTGTGACCTACCTGTCTCAGCTGAATACGCCCCTACCCATGGTCATTGTAGGCTACCAGCTTTCCCAGGCCAATCTTCTCTCGGCTCTCCGGGGTCGGGACATTTGGTTGGCCATTTTCCTGCGGCTTATTGCCATGCCCCTAATGTCCCTGGGCCTGTGTCTGTTGCTTCACGCTGACCACGCTGTTTCCGTGGCGGTGCTGTGTGCGGCAGCAGCCCCCTGCGCTGCCCTGCTGAGCATTTTTGCTACCCGCTACGAGGGGGACAAGTCCTTGGCCTCCAGCCTGGTGGCCCTTGAGACCTTGCTCAGTGCCCTGACCATGCCAGCGATGATAGGTCTGGCGGTGGCGCTCTGCTGAAAAATAAATCTCATCTGCCAAAGCAGAGGGCTGCGCGAATGGTTTCGCGCAGCCCTCTATTATATTGCTCTGCGCCGCAGCTGATTATTGTAACAGCTTGAATCCCATAATCACTGCGCCCAGCACCACCAGCACCACGCCTGTGGCCCGGTTCAGGGTCTTTGGTTCTGCCTTGTTGGCAACCACGGCAGCAATGCGTGCCCAAACCAGTGTGAAGATCACACACAGCACCCACACCAGGATATTCGGTAAACCGCCGATGATGAAGTGCGACACCGCCCCGGTCAGGGCCGTGAAGGTCATGATGAATACGCTTGTTCCCACAGCGGTTTTCAGCTCATAGCCCATCACGCTGGTCAGGATCAGCAGCATCATCATGCCGCCGCCTGCGCCGATAAACCCGCATATAAATCCGATCAGAACACCGCAGGCCACCGATTGAACCGCCCGTTTCCCGGCGGATACCCCCGTCATGGCCTCCTTTGTGGTCATAACCGGCCGCACAATGAATTTAATACCCAGTAGGAACGTCATGAACACCGAAAATCCACCCATGGTCGTACTCGGCACCAGCTTGGCCACATAGCTTCCCACAACGGTAAAGGCCAGGACACTGGCCATCATGATCAATCCGTTTTTAATGTCCAGGTTTTTGTTTTTATGATAGGTATAGGCAGAAATAGCGCTGGCCAGCACATCCGACGATAGAGCAATACCCACCGCCATATAGGGGTCCATATGCAAAAAGGTGATCAGCATAGGGCTGATGACTGCAGCGGCGCTCATTCCGGCAAAGCCGGTGCCCAGCCCAGCACCCATACCGGCAAAAAAAGTCACAACGACCGTCAGTAGAATCTCCATCAGTTATAATCCTCCTCCAGGATCGCATCCAAATTTTCCTCGATCCTGTGAAGCGCCGCAGAAAGTGCGTCCCGCTCCTTCTGATTCATGCCACTGTACAATCTATCGAAAAAATATTCTTGCAGCTGCCGCCCCTTTGCAATGACAGGCTGGGCCTTATCCGTACAGCGCAGCTGGGTTTTTCGCCGGTCTCCCGGCACCTGTTGCCGCTCCAGGTACCCTTCCCGCACCAGCCGATCCACATGCATCGAGACCAGGTTTGCCTTAATGCGGCGGATCTCGACAATATCACGGGCCGTACTGTAGGCGGGATTATTCCCCAAAAACAGCAGGATGTCAAGGGCCGTCTGCGGCAGTTCCAGTTCTTTACACAGGGGCTTGCACATTTTCCGATACGCCAGCGTAAACTTTTTGACGGTTTCCAATCGAGAATTCATAGCTCATCTCTCATTTACTTCTATTTTGAATCTTTCAATATTGAAGTATTATAGCACAGCATCTGCTGATGTCAAGAGTCCGATCTGTCAGAATAAAAACTTCTTTCTATATATACATCTCGATTACATCCCGACATAGATATTTTGACGCACATGTTTCGATGATAGAAGCATAATACATCCAATGGGACTTGAAAATAGGTGCAGTGAGAAAAGGGGTGCGCTAATCGCCCATACCCTGCGCCATAGTTCCGTCACGAGATTGTTTGCGGCAGGATTGGCCGCGAAAGAAGCGCGGTATTAGTGCAGGTATTCAATTGTGGTTTTTACCGATCAAAAGAGGGAAAGACGGTGGAGGAGCTGTTCAAAAGCAGCGCCAGCGCCAGCAGATCGGCACTGCCGCCGAGGCTAAGCCGGCATTCAATGAGAGCATCGTCCAGCGCCTGTGTCAGCGCGGCGCGCTGCTCCGGCGGCGCGGCCAGAATGGCGGCGGCCTGCTCCTTTACAAAGGCCGCGCCCTCGGCACCGCCTCGATGATAAAGATTGGTATCCTCCGTGTGGGCCATCAGCCAAAGGAGCACCGTCAGGGGATCGTGGGTTTGCAGCAGTTCGGCGGCCTTCCGGGCGGTTGGGAAACCCGCCAGCGCTTCCGCTCGTGCGCCGCCCACCTGATGGCGCCGCGCCACCTCCGCACCGTGGGTGTCCCGGGGCGGCGTCAGCTCCGCAGCCAATGCGGCGGCATGGGCGAATACATCGCCGCCCTCCGTTAGATACCGGCCCAGCGCCGCCAGCAGCACCGAAAAGGAGAACAGCGCCCCCTTGTGGGTATTGACACCGCCGGTGGCCCGGAACATGGCCGCCTCGGCCTCCAGCCCTGCCGCCTGTAAGGCGGCAGCATCCGCGCCAGACAGGCTCAGCGCCGTGATCCGGTGCAACCAGGGCGTCAATGCGTCGATGCTGCGCAGGAACAGGGGAAGATCCATGTCGCTGTGCGCACCGTTATTGCGTTCGTCTATCAGTCCCGGCTTCGGGGTCAGTCGCACCTCCTCCGTCAGTGCCTTTGCCGCCAGGCCGGCCAAATATCCGGCGGCGAAGTCCATCAGAATTTCGCGGGTGCGGTTCACAATGGCGTCCAGCCCATGGGCGCGGCTGCGGGAACAGACCGTCACCGGCCCGCCGCAGATAAGGCAGGTGCGCTGCACAAGGCGGGACAGCTTGTCGCCATCTGTGTCCAGCACATCCAGATCATACAGCCGCCCAACAGGTGTGGCGGTCTCCAGCGCCAAACAGGCGGCTTTCAGCTCCGCTGCCGGCCGGTCATACACCAGCAGGGCCTCGCAGCCGGTGGCGGGGCGGATGATCTCTGCTGCCATCGGCTGACCCAATGCATCATACAGGGCCTCCAGCCCCGTGTCGAAGGCCAGCGCGATCAGCGGAGAGGACTTCACCGGTCCGGCGATATTCATAGTGAAGGATACCAGCGGCAGGCGATAGGTCCGCAAAAGCCGACGCTGAGCATCCGCCCGTGTGTCATGGGCGCGGAGGACGTCCTCCAAAGTGACGTTGACAATAGGCATAGGTAGTCTCCGGTACAAGTGGTTGGATGTCGGCAAGCCGTCCCTCCGCCAAAAGGCGGCGGACGGCGGTGGCGGAGATGTTCTCCAGACGGGGGATCTCCGTGACGGAAACGCCGTAAGTGGGGAGTATTTCCTTCATCCGGCGGTTATAGGCGGCAGTGGTGGGAATACGGCCACGGGTCAGCGGTGCCACCACCACCGACAGGCTGGCACCCTCAGCGGTGTCGGGATGGCCGCCGATAGCGCCGCGGATCACGCCATCAGAGCCGGTCAGCACGTTGACGTTGAAATCCGTGTCGATCTCCAGTGCAGAGAGGATCACAAAGTCCAGCTGATCCACCGCCGCGCTGATCATGTGGCTGGCGTAATAGGTTGCGCCGATCTGGTGGTGGAAGTGGTTGTTTTTCAGGGACAGCGCCGCGTCCAGATCGAAGCTCTGGACGTCCAGCACGCGGTCGATGAGTCCCTCCTCATGCATGGCAGTGATTTGGCCGGTGATGCCGCCCAGCGCGAAGCGGCAGTGGATGTGCTGATCCAGCATTTTCTGCCGCAGGAAGCGGGCGGTGGCCAGGGATGCGCCGCCGCTGCCCATCTGCATAATTCCACCGGAGTAAAGCTAAATCGATTTCATCGCAAATGCGATCCATCATATCCACCAAACGATTGCGCTGCCGCAAGAAGTCTGTATAAATAAATAGTTCTTGTTATCTGCGTTATCCTTGGTGACCCCCATTGCCGCTCGGAGCTTTGGAAAGGTAGCCGGCAATGACAATCTGTCATAGTTATAGGGATCTGAGTAATTAAAATTCATATTTACCAGATCTCCGGCTATTTTTTTGATTTCACGATCCGTATTGGTTCTGCCTTTGAGCGCACGGCAGAACTGCTGAGCTTTCTCTTGCAATATGTCCAAATGCGGAAACACCGGAGATAAATCAAATTCGCCTTCCAGCCCACATTGAATCTCTTGCAGCATGCGTATGGTTTCTCCCATATAAGACAGAATATCTACCGGTAATTGGGTGCTGTTCGCCACCTCGCAGATCATTTCCGCGTTAATGTTGGCGTCCCGAAATGCGTTGGCAAAATCAACCTTGTCCAGCGTATCCGCGCGGCTGTGCCACCAATACCAGCCGCCCACCGGCCAAATATATAAGTTCAGAATAATCTACTGCTGTGTATCAAACGGCGGAATTGCTCCCGCAAAATGTGTAATATGACCTTCAGATTACACCCAAAATAAGAAAAGCCGCCGTCTGTTGGCGGCGACCCGGCGTGTCGAAAAGTTTTTTCATTCCGCAATCAAATGCAGGCAAAAAGAAAAGACACCCTATTGGGTGCCTTCTCTATGTTGGCGCTACCTATTTTTCCGGGCCGTCTCCAGCCAAGTATCGTGGGCAGAAG
>ERZ839741.298-NODE-298-length-67050-cov-3.861288_pt1 | contig 67050 bp, 40 predicted proteins | sample MGYA00519880_ERZ839741 | MGnify/ENA primary metagenome ERZ839741 (study PRJEB31850, sample SAMEA3708851) | human gut metagenome | biome: human gut; feature: human-associated habitat; material: faeces | place: China | collected 2014 ...
TAGCTCAGTTGGTAGAGCAGAGGACTGAAAATCCTCGTGTCGCTGGTTCGATTCCAGCTTTGGGCACTAGATGAAAAGCTGAAACTTTTATGAGTTTCAGCTTTTATTTGTTTATGCGGGCAAAGCCCTCCAAAACGTACAGTATGTATATTTATAGGATTCCGAAGGAGGAGATATCAGAATGGTATTTGAGGTTGGACAGGTTATAAAGATGAAGAAGGCGCATCCTTGTGGAACGAATTCCTGGGAGATACTCAGAGTAGGAATGGATTTCAGACTCAGATGTACTGGCTGTGATCATCAGGTCATGGTGCCCAGAAAATTGGTGGAGAAGAACTTCAAGGGATTTATTGAAGAATAAAAAAGAAGCAGGATCATGATTAGGCGATTATGATTCTGCTTCTTTTTTTATATAAAGTTTTTTGTGAGCCGATTGAGTATAACTCATATATTAGCTTTACTCTCTTTAAGGGAGGAGCGCAGCCGCTTGACGGCTGCGCCAATTAAGGGATTGGGGGGTGTAGTCATTTCTGACTACAAAAAAGGGAGTAAATAACAAAAAATAGTAAATTGTCAAATTTCAGTGTAAGCTGTCAACGCTTTCTGTTGTCTTTCTGTATCTCTTGCTTACAAGTTGATAATATGATAAATGGATCAGGATTGCAATAGCATTTGGCTCATTTAGGTTATAATGCCATATTTGTTGGCGATTTTGACTGTTTTTGACTACTTTTGCATGTATAATCGTAAAAAATCATCTGATGTAACATAACGCAACGATATTGCGCAAGTTGCACACAGACAAGTTGCGCAATACAGAAGAGATATATAATAATAAAAGAGCAGAATCACGATTAGGCGATCATGCTTCTGCTCTTTTTATTTATATAAGATTTTTTGTGAGCTGATATTGAATATATCATAACATTTGGTTACTCACCTTTAAGGGAGGGACGCAGCCGCTTGACGGCTGCGTCAATTAAGGGATTGGGGGGTGTAGTCATTTCTGACTACGAAAAAAGGGAGTAAAAACAAAAAATAGTAAATTGTCAAATTCCAGTGTAAGCTGAAGATGTTTCTGTTGTTTTTGTATCTCTTGCTTACAAGCTGATAATATGACATAAACGTTATTTATGCAATAGCATTTGACTGTTTTCCGTCATATTCACATATTCATAATAAATTTTGACTGTTTTTGACTGAAAAGGAATAAATCAGACATTTGTACTATTCAAATGGTATGTTTATGTGATATAACTTTACTTATATGACGTGATAATACATTATTCCACAGATGAATTATCACAGATAATATGCATACGAAAAAAGATCAGGGAGGATCAAGATGAAGAGCAGCAAGAAAAATCTTATTGCCATCGCCGTGGTAATTCTCATTATTGCGGTTCTCGGAATTCTGTCTATATATGTAGATAAGATTCCATCGCCATCGACATATGCGACATTCTGGGCACTTGTACCATCGGTTGTCGCTATCACGCTGGCACTTATAACGAAGGAGGTTTACAGTTCACTGTTTATAGGAATTGTAATAGGAAGTGTGTTTGCCTCCGGATTCAGTTTTACGGGCAGTATATCGAATGTACTGCAGGATGGACTGATCGCACAGCTTTCAGATTCATATAATGTAGGTATACTGATATTCCTTGTCATTCTTGGAACCATAGTTGCACTTATGAACAAGGCAGGTGGATCCAAGGCATTTGGTGACTGGGCAGCTACCCATATCAAGACCAGACAGGGCGCGCAGCTCTGCACAGTTCTTCTGGGAGTTCTGATATTTATCGATGACTATTTTAACTGCCTCACAGTCGGCAGTGTTATGAAGCCTGTAACTGATAAACACAGGATATCAAGGGCGAAGTTTGCATATGTTATAGATGCAACAGCGGCACCTATATGTATCATAGCCCCTGTATCATCATGGGCTGCAGCCGTCAGTGGATTTGTAAAGGGTGAGGATGGCTTTGGTCTGTTTATAAAAGCCATACCATATAACTATTATTCATTCCTCACACTTGCGATGATGATCGCAATGATCGTTATGAAGGTTGAGTTTGGTTCCATGGAGAAGCATGAGCTCAATGCCCTGAAGGGAGATCTTCTCTCAATGGGAGATGGCAAGAAGACTGTCACAGCAGAGGAGACTGATGTGGTCAACAGCAACGGCAAGGTAGTTGATCTTATAATACCTATCATATGTCTTGTTATCTGCTGCATTATAGGAATGATCTACACAGGTGGATTCTTCAGCGGTGTAAGCTTTGTAGAGGCATTCTCAAACAGTGATGCATCTGTTGGACTTGCAATTGGAAGCTTGTTCGGACTGCTTATTACAATTCTTCTGTATGTGATAAGAGGAGTCCTGGATTTTGGTAAATGTATGGAGGCTATACCAGAGGGCTTTAAGGCAATGGTACCGGCTATACTGATCCTTACATTCGCATGGACGCTCAAGGGAACTACCGATATGATGGGTGCAAAGGATTTTGTACAGACAGCAATGACATCTGCATCGGGAAGTCTGTTTAGTTTCCTTCCTGCGGTTATATTTATAGTTGGATGTCTCATGGCGTTTGCAACAGGAACATCATGGGGAACATTTGGAATACTTATCCCTATTGTGTGTGCAGTATTTGAGGGTAAGAATAATGAGCTTATGATCATAGCGATATCAGCATGTATGGCTGGAGCTGTGTGTGGAGATCACTGCTCACCTATATCAGATACCACTATCATGGCATCAGCAGGAGCGCAGTGTAACCATGTAAATCATGTGGCAACACAGCTTCCATATGCGATAACAGCGGCTATCATGTCATTCGTGTCATATGCTATAGTTGGACCGCTTACATACCATCTGCATGTTAAGTGGTTTATCATGCTTCCGATATTCATAGCAATGATGGTTCTTCTGATATTTGTACTCAGGGTCATCAAGCGCAGGAATCCTGCAAGTTATGTGAATGCGGATACTAGAGTAGCGGATGCGGAGTAGGCAGGTCAAATTGTAAATAAAAGGTATATTTAACGAAAAAAATAGTTGACTTATGATGGAACATAAGTTAATATGTGAGAGTAGAGTTTTCATTTATTTGAATCCTCTCTCCCCTCATTATGGTGACCAGGTACCCCCTGGTCACTTTTTGTTTATATGGACAAAATATAGCATGGGCACTTTATATTTGTTAACTTGAGCAATCACATGTAAAGGTATATTCTATATACCATAGATGCCGGGGAGACAGACATCATAATAAATAAAGGAAAGAGAGTAGTTATGCAGGATAACAGAGAGATAACAAATGAAGAAGTCCAGAAGGCTTCGGAGATAATCAACAATTTGCTGAGTTACTATAACAGTAAGGTTGTGGGACAGCCTTATCTGGGATATTCACTTCTGGTTGCAATGATGACAAACGGTCATGTGCTTCTGGAATCCGTTCCGGGACTTGCCAAGACCACTGCTGCCAGGGTTATGACAGAGGCGGTTAATGGATCATTTTCAAGGATCCAGTGTACACCGGATCTTATACCGAGTGACATAATTGGAACCCAGATGTACAACATGGCGACCAATACATTTGAGGATAAGATAGGTCCGGTTTATTCGAACTTTGTACTACTCGATGAGATAAACAGGTCCAGTGCGAAGACACAGAGTGCCATGCTGGAGGCGATGCAGGAGCGAGAGGTCAGTATAGGAGGAAAGACATATAAGCTGCCGGAGGTGTTCGTGGTAATAGCGACCCAGAATCCAATCGAATCTGAGGGTACGTATGTGCTGTCAGAGGCACAGCTTGACAGATTCCTTCTCAAGGAGACTGTGACATATCCAAGCGCAAGGGATGAGATGGAGATACTCAACAGAGTGGAGGCAGGAGTTTTTTCAGACGTGAAATCCGTTGCCAGCGTTGACGATGTGGTGTATCTTCAGAAGCTGTGCAAGAGGATTTATATAGATCCGGCGATAAAGAAATATATAGTTGATATAGTTCAGGCAACCAGAATGACGGATAAGATACTTGTACCTGAGCTTGCACAGTATGTTGCCATGGGTGCGAGCACAAGAGCGGCTATTGCGTTCATGGAGGTAGCAAAGGCGATCGCACTTATAAATGGGAGAAGATATTGTGTTCCTGATGATGTAAAGGCACTCAGATATTCAGTCCTGAGACACAGGATCATGCTTACATTTGCCGCTGTTGCGGAAGACGTGAAGATTGAGAAGATTATAGATGCCATAATAGGTTCGGTTAAGACGCCGTAGGGGAAGACAGTTAATTATGAAGATGACATATATATCCAGAATACAGGGAAATATGAAGGGATATAAGACCATATATACTACCAGGGCAACGTCGAGGATAATCGATGGTTCGTACAATTCCATCTATAAGGGCAGGAGTATGAACTTTGATGAGCTCAGGGAGTATGTCGTTGGCGATGATATCAAGGACATGGACTGGAAAGCATCTGCCAGGAGCCAGAAGCTTCTGGTCAGACAGTATATCGCTGAGAAGAAGCATAATATAATGCTGGTGATGGATGCCGGAAAACGTATGCTTGGATATGCCAATGATGTTCAGGAGAAGAGTGACGTTGCACTTATGGCGGCGGGAACCCTGGCATATATGGTGTGTGACAATGGAGATTATGTGAGTGCTACTTATGTTTCAGACAGGGGCGTGGAGCACTATCCGTTTAAGACAGGCTTTGCAAATATCGAAAATATTCTTGCGGGTTACCACAGGGACGTTACCATGACTAATGACTCGGATACGGGTGATGCGCTGAGCTTCATTGCGAGAAATTTCAGGAGGAGAATGATCATACTTGTGGTGACGGACACCAGAGGTATCCTGAATATGTCGGAGGCAACTGTAAAGCAGTTAAAGGTACTGCATGATATACTGCTTATAAATGTTGAGGATGCCGGGATGAACGGTAAGAATGTATATGACTTATCCGGTGACACATATATTCCTGAATTTTTTACCAGGGACATGAAGCTGGCAAAGAAGGAAGAGAGGAAAAGGCAGGAGCTTTCAAGTGCCTGTGACGACAAGCTTAAGAAACTTGGTATTTCGTACCTGACGGTCAGGTCTTCTGACAGCATGGATGAAAAGATAGTAGAGCTGCTCAACAAGCACAAGACTGAGAGCTCTGGAAAGTAGTTAAATGGGCTGATGCCCGGAGATAAGAGGAAGAAGATATAAGATATGGAAAGTTCAGTGAATTTGCAGGAGCCGCTTTCGTATGTGGTATGGCCGATCGTGCTGACCGGAGTGATAACAGCCGCAGTGCTGTTGTTCTTTGGTGTCTGCTGGTATCTGAGAAGACGTAGAAAAATGGCGGCGGAGCTGCCGAAGGTGGTGAAGCCTGCGCCTATGGATATGGGTAGAGTGAAGACCAGATATCTGTCAGAACTGGCGGATATTGCGGGACAGTATGATCAGGGAAAACTTGATGTAAGAGGTGCATATCAGCGTATGAGCCGTTGTATCAGGGGATTTGTTCATGCTGCAACCGGCATAAGGGTTCAGAATTACACTCTGTATGATATAGAAAGATTAAACATGCCGGAGCTGTACTATCTTGTGGCTGAGTATTATGCGCCGGAATTTGCAAGAAAGTCCGATGGTGATGTGAGGGCTTCCCTTGAGAAGACAAGGAGTTTGATTGAGAGATGGCAATAAAATATCATATTGTTCTATATGCAGGCCTGGCTATTGCGCTGTTTATGCTGGTATTTGTGTTTGTGAAATACAAAAAGACAAAGGAATATGCCGGAGGGAAAAAGATCGCAGGGCTCATATGCCAGGAAGATGAGGCATATTTCAGGAAAAGAAAAATATTATATAAGACCGGGCTTACAGCCACGCTCATATGCTGCGTACTGGTTGTCGTATCGGCATTCCTGCTCATGGCAAAACCATATACGAGCAGGCGTATGCAGGATGAAAAGTATTGTAGGGACATCATTCTGTGTATCGACATATCAACATCCGTGGATTATCTCAACGAGAATCTGCTGGACAAGCTGAAGAAAACAGTTGATGAGCTTCAGGGCGAACGTTTTGGAATCGTGATATTTAACACAAGTCCGGTGCTGCTTACTCCGCTCACGGATGATTATGAGTATGTGAAGGATCAGCTTGATCTGATCGCACAGTGTCTGAAGAGCAGAAATGAAGTGAATCTGGACGATGCATTTTCATCGGGGTACGACTGGATATATTATCAGGCATATATATCATCTGGAACTCTGATCGGAAATGAGCAGAGGGGAAGCTCACTTATAGGGGACGGCCTTGCTGCTGCGGCAATTGATTTTTCGGATGCTGACAAGGAGAGGACAAAGGTGGTAATATTCTCCACTGACAATGATATACAGGGAACACCGGTGGCAACTCTGGATGAGGCGACCGATATATGTGTTTCAAACAATGTCACGGTGTATGGAGTTGGAACAAAGGAGATGACACCGGAAAACAAGGAGTCCATGAAGAATGCGGTGGAGAAGACCGGTGGTAAATTCTATCTTGAGGAGGAATCCGGATCATTTGGAGAGATAGTATCATCGATAGAAAAGCTGAGTAAGAATCTGGTCAAGGTGAGGATGGTGGATGTTGAGACACCTGAGCTGTTATATCCATTTGTATTGATGCTGGTTCTGTTTGCAGGAATGCTGGGACTTGGCCGCTGGCTCAAATTATAAGACGTTACAGGAGAGAATTATGAGAATAGATCCAATTATACCAATCTGGCTTATGCTCATATTGTGCGTTGGCATGGCGTTCCTGAAAAGGCGGAAGAGAAGCGCATATATAAGGCAGATAGCTGCCATCATACTGATATTTCTCATCAATCTGAGGATCATGGTCCCAAGCAGCAACGTGGAGACAAGTGTCCGGAAGCTTGACACATATGTGCTGTTCGTTGTGGATGACACCATAAGCATGCTGGCTCAGGATTATGCTGGGGATACAGAGAGGCTGACGGCGGTGAAGAAAGACTGCGAGCACATAGTTGATGAGATGGACGGTGCTAAATTTGCGGTCATAACCTTCAATAATAGTGCAAATCTGATATCGCCATATTCGGATGATTCAAATTTTGCAAAAAGTGTTCTGGATTCAATATATCCGCTGGATTCGCTATATGCCAGGGGGTCGTCCATGAATGTCTGCATAGATGTGATGACGGATACCCTTAAGCGTGCAAAGGAGAAAAATGATGGAAATGTGGTCGTGTTCTTTATAAGCGATGGTGAAATAACCAATGACGACAGACTCAAGTCATTTGACGGGGCGAAAAAATATATTGATGGAGGCGCAGTGTTGGGGTACGGCACAAAGGAAGGCGGCAACATGTATGTGAAATCATATTACGATGACCGGAAGGAGCTGCTTGAGGACACATCGGACTACCCGTATAAACCAGCGGTGTCGAGGATCGATGAGGATAATCTGAAAAAGATTGCCGATGATCTGGGCGTCGACTATATAAATATGAATGATGGTTCTGCGCTGGATAAGGTTGTGGAGAAGTCACGGGGAACCGCTGAGTCAACGGATAAGGGTAAGACCATAGGATATGTGGATATATATTATCTGTTTGCAGCATTATTTGCAGGACTTGTTGTATATGAATTTTTTGATATGAGAAAGAAAGTCATAAAATGAAAAACAGATCAGGAATAATAAAGATCGTTGCTGCAGTGACCGGAGCTGTCAGCCTGCTGTGTATGGCGGTGCTTCTGGTGAATTATCTGTGCAATGAGCATTTTATAAGTGAATACAAAAATGGACAATATGTGGACAGCACAGTGAACGCCGTGCTTGGCTTTACTCAGCCACATATATACCATTATAATCTTGGTGATGTATATTACAGTCAGGGAGATTACGAGGGCGCCGAGCAGGAGTTTCGTAAGGCACTTGAAAAGAAGCCGGGTGGTGAGTCCGACTGTAAGACAAGGGTCAACCTTGCGCTGTCCATAGTGAAGCAGATAGATCCTGAGGGTGTTACCAAAGAGAATCTGGATGAGGTGATAGACATACTTGAGGGGGCAAAGGACATTCTCATAGAGAATGACTGCGCCCACAGGGATGATGATGATGGACATTACGAGGATGCACAGACTCTGAAGGATGAGATAGATGCCTTTGAGGAACAGCTCAGGAAGCAGACGGAGGAACAGGATCAGAAAGGTGATCAGGATCCAAATGACCAGAAGGATCAGGGCAGTGACGATGAAAACGAAGAGGATACACAGGAGCCTCAGTCTTCTGATAAGGAATCGGAGATACGAAAGCAGCTCGATGCCATCCAGGGAGACAGTCTTGAGCAACGAAATCAGGAGATGGATGCATACGAGACATACAAAAATGAACATGATTATTACGGCGGACGCACTTGGTGATCCTACATTAATAGACATTAAATTCTAAATATAAAACTTGCGCAATATTAAGACGCGGGGTATAATACTGCTAGTTATGGTCATTTGTGGAAAAGTGACCAGAATAAGGAGATAGAATCGAGCAATGGTAAATGAAGAAAAGGTCATTCTAATGACGAAGATCGCCATGTACAAGGAGTCGCTTGGACGTGAGGATCTCGAAAAGGGTAAATATTTTCAAAGTGACTATGTGAAGCTTAACTGTCTTAAGACAATTGTTTCATCTACGGTGCTGTTTGTAGTTTTTGCCGCAGCTTACATATACTATAATCTTGCAGATATAGTTGAGAAGCTCACAGAGCTTGACTATGTGAAGGTGGCGAGCAGCATTGTGGGCGGCTATGCAGTGGTGTGTATTGCATTTGCGCTTTTCGCGTGGGTCTTATATACATACAGATATATGAAGGCAAAGCCAAAACTCATAAAGTATAACCAGAATCTTAAGAAACTGATAGAATTTTATGAGAACGAGGACGGAACACGCCGTTCTGTCAAAAAAAAGAGGAGGGCTAACTGATAATGTCAACACTTCTGGATTTCCGCGATGGAGTAAAGAATTTTTGTAGTAAGTATGATAAATTTGTTTCACCACTGTGTAAGTTTATACTGGCACTTGTTGTGTTCTGGTCAATAAACCATCTCACAGGATATAACAGCACGATAAGCAGTATCGTAGTGGTCCTGGCAGCAGCTTTTGTGTGTGCGTTCCTTTCAGGCCAGCTCACACTTGCCATTGCAGGACTGTACGCATGTGCCCAGGTTGCCAGCGCAAGTCTGGAGCTTGGAATCTCATTTATTGTCATATTTGTGATAATGTATTGTGTATATATAAGATTTTTCCCTAAGGCATCATGGATCATTCTGTTTATGCCATTCTTTTACATTATAAAGTTCCAGTATTTCATGCCGATCCTGGCTGGAATGACAGCTGGATTCACAGGAATGGTTCCTGCAGCATTTGGCTGTATATTCTACTTCTTCCTGAAGCATACTGCTGATTACGTCGCTTTAAGCTCAAGTTCAGCAGAGGGTGATCTGATAGAGGGATACAAGTATATTTTCCAGCATCTGGTACAGGATAAGACACTTCTGCTCACCATAATAGTGTTTGCAGTTGTTATAGTTCTTACATACATAATATATAGAATGTCATTTGCATATTCATGGTACGTTGCCATCATCACAGGCGGTGTGGTAGAGATCATACTGTTCCTGGTTGGAACTTTGTCCATGGAAGTTGAGGTATCCCTTGCGGGGGCTCTGCTTGGATGCATACTGGCGATACTGGTGGCCATAGTGGTTCAGTTCTTCAAGATAGTTGTGGACTACTCAAGTGTTGAGAATACACAGTTTGAGGACGATGACTACTACTACTATGTAAAGGCTGTGCCAAAGGTCATGGGTGGTGCCCAGAGAAAGGCAGCCAGAAGAGAGCAGCCATCGCCAAGACCACAGCAGAAGAGGACGACTTCGTCCGGATCAGGCGCACAGAGAAGCCGGTCTGCGGCAAAGGAAGATTCTGTTACAGGATCAACAAGATAGATACATTGAAAAGAGCTTACATGTGAGTGACCTGACTTTTGTCAGGTCACATTAATTATACGGAGTATTTATATACCGAAAGGAGGATGAAATGGATAAGATATCAACGTTTATATCAACGTATTTTGATTGGTTTTATATAACAGTTCCAGGCACAGTAGATATAATAGAGATACTTATTTTGTCATTCTTTATATACAGGATCATGTTGTGGTTCAAGCAGAGCAGAGCATGGACTCTTCTGAAGGGTATAGTTATGATCGTGCTCTTCACTGCCATTGCGGCGATGTTCCAGTTCAATACGATCTTATATCTGCTTAAGAATGCATTCAGTGTGGGAATAATTGCGGTGGTGATCCTGTTCCAGCCGGAGTTCAGACGAGGACTTGAACAGCTTGGAAGAAAGAAGCTGATCAATTACATTATACGAGATGGCGAGGATGATGGTGTTATATCGGAGAAAACGATATATGAGCTTGTGAAGACGGCCCAGGTCCTGTCTGCAAACCGTACCGGTGCACTCATAGTCATTGAGAATGAAGTTGCACTGGGCGAGTATATTGATACGGGAATACCGATCGATGCGGTCGTGACTAACCAGTTACTTCTCAATATATTTGAGCACAACACACCGCTTCATGATGGTGCGGTGATTATAAGAAAGAACAGGGTGGTTTCTGCCACATGTTATCTGCCACTGTCTGCAAATGACTCCATCAACAAGGAGCTTGGAACACGACACAGAGCCGGTATAGGTATCAGTGAGGTGTCAGACAGTATGACTCTTATCGTATCTGAGGAGACAGGTTCAATATCCATTGCACAGGGAGGCGAGCTCTTCAGGAATCTGGACAGCGAGGGCGTGAGAAGTCATCTTCAGACGCTGTGCAAGGAGTATAACGGAAGAAAGAGCCACAGGTCTTCAGGTGTCCGTCCGGTTAAGCGGAGAAAGAGAGTCGTTGTGGAGAATAAGAATAAAGCTTCCAGAAAGGAGGCTGATGAGAATGAAAAATAACAGCGCAGAGCCTAAGAAAAAGGCAAATAAGATATACAGCAATATAGGTCTTAAGCTTCTGTCGGTTGTGCTTGGATTTCTGGTGTGGCTTCTTGTACTGAATATCGATGATTCAGCCGTGACAAGGACCATAAGGGACATTCCGGTCAATCTGGTAAATACTGACGCCATAACAAGTCAGAATCAGTTGTACACGATAACTTCAGGTGATACCGTGGATATAGTCGTCAAAGGACGTAAATCACTTATAAGTGATCTTGATGCGTCGGATTTCAAGGCTGTAGCGGATATGTCAAAGATATCCATAACAAATGCGGTGCCTATCACTGTAACTGCGAACAGCACCAACATAGCTAAAAAGGTCAGCATAACTGTTGTGGACAACGTGCTGTCAGTTGAACTTGAGGACGAGAAGTCAGTGTCAGTTCCTGTGTCCGTGGTGACAACAGGCGAGGTTGCTTCCGGATATACGGTTGGTAACAGTGTGGCAGCTCCAAACCTCATAACGATAAAGGGTGCTGCAAGTATAGTTTCGAGCATAGATCGTGCAGAGGTGACAGTTGATGTGACCAGTGCAAAGGATGATATAACGACAAACTGTACGCCTGTATTTGTAACCGCTGATGGTGAGAAGATATCAGACAAGTCGATATCCTACGATGAGATATCGATAGCAGTCACAGTTCCGGTATACAAGACTAAGAATATACCTGTTCATGTGGATGTCACAGGAGATCCTGCGGATGGATATCTTGTATCAGATATAACATATGTACCGGAGACCGTTGATATAGGTGGAGACGCATCGATAATAAAGGATATAACAAGCCTTGATATAACGGATGTTGATGTGAGCGGATGTACAGCAGATGTTGAGACGACACTTGATGTATCAAGGTATCTTCCAGAGGGTGTGGTCGTGACAAAGGAGAGCGCATACATCAATGTGAAGATAGCGATCGAGAAATCAGTTACAAGAAATATAACGGTGACCACAGGGGATATCATCCTGAGGGGCAAGCAGAGTGGATACAGCTATGAGATGAGCATGGGTGATAGCAATACGATAACCGTGAGTGGAATCTCAAGTGCGGTGTCTAAGGTATCGGCCAAGAGCCTGAAGCTGTCCATAGATGCTTCCAAGCTCTCATATGGCGATAATACGATCACGCTCAGTGTCCCTGATGGAGATAAGTACACCGTGGTAAATACGTGTACAGTTATGGTAAAGGTTACTGAGACACAGTAGTCATTGTCTGGAGGTGTATGTATATGGATACAGAAAAGTTGAATGAGCTGAGACAGATCATAGAAGATTCGGATAATATCGTTTTCTTTGGCGGTGCAGGAGTATCGACGGAGAGCGGTATACCGGATTTTAGAAGTGTGGATGGACTGTATAATCAGAAGTATAAGTATCCGCCGGAAACTATAATCAGCCACAGCTTTTACAGACGTAACCCGGAGGAATTTTACAGATTCTATAAGGACAAGATGATATTTGCTGATGCAAAGCCGAACAAGGCTCATATAAAGCTGGCGGAGCTTGAGAAACAGGGAAAGCTCAAGGCGGTGATAACGCAGAATATCGACGGACTTCACCAGATGGCAGGTAGCAGGAATGTCATAGAGCTCCATGGTTCTGTTCATAGAAATTACTGTGAGAAATGCCATGCTTTCTATGACCTGGATTATATAGTCAATTCGGATGGTGTGCCTAAGTGTGAAAAGTGCGGAGGCACTGTAAAACCGGATGTGGTGCTGTATGAGGAGGCACTTGATGAGGATAATATGTCGAGGGCACTCCAGTATATATCCGAGGCGGATACGATGATAATCGGTGGTACATCGCTTGTTGTGTATCCGGCAGCAGGACTTATCAGATATTTCAGGGGGCGGAAACTGGTGGTTATAAATATGTCCCCGACACAGTCGGACAGCAATGCAGATCTTCTGATAGCGGATAAGATAGGAGATGTGCTGGGCAGTCTGTAATAACGATAAAAAGGCATGGAGAAGGCATGCCTGATATAAATACGATATGGAGGGCGATTTATGTATTTTGAGAAATCCAAAGGTTTCCCGAAAGATTTTCTGTGGGGCAGTGCATCTGCCGCATATCAGGTTGAGGGAGCATGGAATGAGGATGGGAAAGGTCCATCCAACTGGGATGAGTTCGTGAGGATTCCGGGCAAGACATTCAAGGCAACTACCGGAGATAAGGCCGTGGATCACTACCACAGATATAAGGAAGATGTGGCACTTATGGCTGAGATGGGACTTAAGACTTACAGATTCTCAATATCCTGGCCGAGAATAATACCTGACGGCAACGGTGAGGTCAATGAGAAGGGACTTCAGTTCTATGATGATCTTATCAACGAGCTTGTAAAGAATAATATAGTTCCTATGGTGACCGTGTACCACTGGGATATGCCGCAGGCACTTGAGGAGCAGTATCACGGATGGGAGAGCAGGCGAATAGTCGATGATTTCGTCAGATACGCAAAGGTTCTGTTTGAGAGATACAGTGACAGGGTAAAGCACTGGATAATCATGAATGAGCAGAATGTATTTACAGGTCTTGGCTGGAATGCCGGAATGCATCCACCAGGAAAGGTTGATGACCAGAAGATGTTCTATCAGGTAAACCATAATGCATTTATGGCACACGCCAAGAGCGTTATTGCACTCAAGGAGATCTGCCCGGATGCAAAGGTCGGTTCGTCATTCGCATTTACTCCAGCGTATGCATTTGACAGAAAGCCGGAGAATGCCATGGCGAAGATGGATTACGATGATCTTGAGAACTTCTACTGGATGGATATGTATGCATATGGCCGTTATCCAAGAGCTGCAAGGGCGTACCTTGAGAGCAAGGATCTGATGCCGGTTATAGAAGATGGAGATGACGAGATCCTGAAGAAGGCTGCCTCTCTTATCGATTTCATGGGTGTAAATTACTACAGAACATGTGTTGCAGAGTACAATCCGATAGATGGAGTTGGCGCTACACATGAGATGAACACCACAGGCAAGAAGGGTACTGCAAAGGTGCAGGGCGTTCCGGGGCTCTACAAGAATCCTGCAAATGAATTCCTACCTACGACAGACTGGGATTGGACCATCGATCCGATGGGACTTCGCATGTGCTGCAGACAGATAACATCGAGATATGATCTTCCTATAGTCATATCTGAGAATGGCCTTGGCGCATTTGACAAGTTTGAGGATGGGGAGATCCATGATCCGTACAGGATAGATTACCTGAAACATCACATAGAGGAGCTCAAGAAAGCGTGTGATGATGGCTGCCGTGTCCTGGCATACTGCACATGGTCTTACACAGATCTTCTCAGCTGGCTCAACGGATATCAGAAGAGATACGGATTTGTGTATGTGGACAGAGAAGAGGACGAGAACAGTGGAACTCTGAACAGATACAAGAAGGATTCTTATTATTGGTACAAACATGTTATAGAGACCAATGGTGAGGAGCTGTGATAATAGAATAATATCAGAACAGGGAGAACCGGCACATAAGTGCTGGTTCTTTTTCGTACTAAAGTTATGCATTTAGTCATTTAATTTTTAAAACTAGCCGTTTGGCTAGTTTACTAAAAGCCCCAGTGTATTATAATTATTTGTTATGTTGATGGCAATATCTGGCAGTAACTGCCAGGAATTAAAGACAGGAGGAAAGGGATAATTATGAAATTAAAGAAATTGGTAACTGGGTTGATTATGGCATGTATATTTGCTGTAGTGATTATTGCGGGAAAGAACTCTGTGAAGGTGCAGGCCGCGGATGGGGATGTGGCAATTGTGACGGATGGCAATGGCGATGAGATCGGATCATATGCTACACTGGCTGATGCATTTGTAGCCGCACAGAATGGCTATACAATATGTATAATTAGTGATATATATGATCCTTCGGCTTCTATAGGATACAATGATGGTGAACATAATAAACATATCATTATAGATCTCAACGGTAAAAGTGTCACTTTGCAGATGATGAATTTTGATTATTCGTTATACGTGAAAAACGGAACATTAAATTGCGGTATCACAAATGGAAGTGTTGGATTTACTAATGCTATGCTGACTTTGTCAAATGTCAAATTCATTACGGATAGTATCAACTGGATGACAAAAGATGGAATCTGTCTGAATAATGGCTCAAATGTGACGCTCAACGGTTCACAGTGTTGGTTTGAAAAACTTGAGATGGATACAGACTGTGTATTTACGGTACAGAACAGTGACGGACTTAGCAACTTTGGGCATATTGCAGATGGATTTGATGGTGTGAAGGAGTTTGTACCAGAGGGACTTTCTGTAGAAGGAACGACAATCATTGATGATGAGACAGGAGCCAAGGCTAAGGATTTTATTCTCCGTTACCGCAGCTTGTCGGATGATGCAGATGTCGCTGTCAGCATTGCTCCAAAATCGTATGTGTACGATGGAAAAGAAAAGAAACCTGCGGTTACGGTTTCTTATGGCGGAAAGACTCTGACAGAGGGAAAAAGTTACTCATGTGTATATGCGGATAATATTGATGCGGGAACAGCTACAGTTACTATCAAGGGTGAGAATACCATGCATGGACAGATCGTGGAAGAGTTCACAATAGATAAGGCAAAGCAGAAGGCACCTACAGGTTTGGTCGCAACGGCAGAAACTGTGGATGGGAAAAATGATGGTCAGATATCTAATCTGAAGATGTCAATGGAATATAGTGTTGACAAGAAAAAATGGTTGGATTGTGAAAGCACGGTACTTAAGAAACTTGCAGATGGAAATTATTATGTGAGATATAAGGAGACCAAAAATTATTATGCATCTCCTGCTGCAAAGGTAGTGGTAAAGAAGGGGAATGTACCGGTAACAAATGAACCGACTACAAATGAACCAACTACAAATGAACCTTCAACTGAAAAACCAACGTCAAGTGAGCAGACGACAGAGAAGGTAACAACAGAGAGACAGACAACCGATGAGAAAACTAACGTGACCGCAACAGAGAATACAACTGTAGCAGACTCAAAAAAGGAGTCAGGTGCTCCAAATACCGGAGATGACGGAAATGTGGCATTGATGCTCATAGTCATGATGACATGTTTATTAGGGGCTGCCGGGGTGGTAGTTTACCGTAGAGAGAAATAATTTAAAATAATAAAAAAAATGTTAGCACTCAGTATTGACGAGTGCTAACAAGTGTGTTATATTATCATCAGACAGGGAAGTGATATTAAGGTATCAGTTCCCTGAAAGTTTAGTTTAGGAGGTAAACAGCTATGGAGATGGATAAATACACACGTAAATCGTTGGAAGTTGTAGAGAAAGCAAAAGAAAAAGCTCTGGAGTACGACAATCAGGAACTTACGCAGATGCACCTTTTGGCTGGCTTGCTTGAGATAGATGACAGTTTGATAGCCAAGATATTTGAGAAGATGGGCGTGAATGTTACTGGTGCCGTGAATGCGGTGGAGGATAAGCTGGCAAGGTTGCCGAAGGTCAGCGGAGGCAATATGTATGCCGGAAATAACTTCTCAAAGGCTCTCATCCAGGCAGAGAAGGAAGCAAAGCAGATGGGTGACACATATGTGTCTGTTGAGCATTTGTTCCTCGGCATGGTGGATAAGGCTGATTCGGATATCAAGGAGTTTCTCAAAGACTGGGGAGTCAGCAGGAATGCATTCCTCAAGGAGCTGGCAGAAATCAGAGGTAACCACAAGGTGGACAGCGATGATCCGGAGAGCTCATATGAGGCTATGGAGAAGTTCGGATATGATCTGGTCGAGAGGGCAAGACAGCAGAAACTTGACCCGGTAATAGGACGTGACGCTGAGATACGAAATGTGATCAGGATCCTGTCAAGGAAGACAAAGAACAATCCGGTGCTTATCGGTGAGCCTGGTGTAGGTAAGACTGCGGTTGTAGAGGGACTTGCACAGAGGATACTCAGAGGTGATGTGCCAGAGGGACTTAAGAACAAGAAGATATTTGCACTTGATATGGGAGCTCTTGTGGCCGGTGCCAAGTACAGAGGTGAATTTGAAGAGAGACTTAAGAATGTCCTTGATGAGGTTAAGAAGTCTGAGGGTGAAGTGATTATGTTCATCGATGAGCTTCACACTATCGTCGGAGCAGGCAAGACTGATGGTGCAATGGATGCGGGAAACATGCTTAAGCCTATGCTCGCCAGAGGTGAGCTGCACTGTATAGGTGCCACAACACTGAACGAGTACAGACAGTATATAGAGAAGGATGCGGCTCTTGAGAGACGTTTCCAGCCGGTTATGGTGGATGAGCCAACCGTTGAAGATACAATATCTATCCTTCGAGGAATCAAGGAGAGGTACGAGGTGTTCCATGGAGTTAAGATATCAGATGGTGCCCTTGTAAGCGCAGCGGTTCTTTCCAACAGATATATAACAGACAGATTCCTGCCGGATAAGGCAATAGATCTTGTTGACGAGGCGTGTGCCATGATCAAGACAGAGCTTGATTCAATGCCTGTTGAAGTGGATGAGATCACACGTAAGATAATGCAGCTGGAGATTGAGGAGACAGCCCTTAAGAAGGAGGAGGATAATCTGTCAAAGCAGAGACTGGCAGACCTTCAGGCTGAACTGGCAGAACTCAAGGATCAGGCAAATTCCCTGAAAGCAAAGTGGGAGAATGAAAAGGCTGCAGTTGAGAAGATAAGAACACTCAAGGAACAGATGGAGCAGGTCAAGGCCGATATACAGGCTGCTCAGAGAAACTATGACCTGAACAAGGCAGCAGAGCTTCAGTATGGTAAGCTTCCAGCGATCCAGAAAGAGCTTGCAGAGGCTGAGTCCACAGCTTCAGATAAGGAGAGGGAGCTTGTCCATGAGGTAGTTTCAGAAGATGAGATATCGAAGATCGTATCCAAGTGGACAGGAATTCCTGTTGCAAAGCTTACTGAGAGCGAGAAGAGCAAGACCCTCAATCTTGCCAGCGAACTTAAGAAGAGAGTTGTAGGTCAGGATGAAGCCGTTGACTATGTCAGCGATGCGATCATCAGATCAAAGGCGGGAATAAAGGATCCTAGCAAACCGATAGGTTCATTTATCTTCCTTGGACCAACCGGTGTTGGTAAGACAGAGCTTGCAAAAAGTCTTGCAGCGGCATTGTTTGACAATGAGCAGAACATGGTTCGTATTGATATGAGTGAATACATGGAAAAGCACAGTGTGTCAAGACTTATAGGAGCGCCTCCGGGATATGTAGGTTATGATGAAGGCGGTCAGCTGACAGAGGCTGTTCGTAGAAAGCCATATTCGGTTGTCCTCTTTGATGAGATAGAGAAGGCACATCCGGATGTGTTCAATGTGCTCCTTCAGGTGCTTGATGATGGACGTATCACGGATTCTCAGGGCAGAACTGTGGACTTCAAGAATACGATCATTATCATGACATCAAATATCGGTGGTGCAGATATTGCAGCTGCCGGCGGAGAGATCACAGATGAACTGAAGAATGACGTAATGACTCAGCTTAAGAGCAGATTCAGACCTGAGTTCCTGAACCGTATCGATGAGATCATCACATTCAGGGCACTGTCTAAGGACAACATCAGTGGTATAGTTGATCTTCTCATGGCAGATCTCAACAGCAGACTGGCAGACAGGGAGATCACTATCAAACTTACGGAGAGTGCAAAGCAGCACATCATCGATCAGGGATATGATCAGGTGTATGGTGCAAGACCGCTCAAGAGATATCTGCAGAAGAATGTGGAGACACTGGTTGCAAAGATGATACTTGCGGGCAGCGTAAGCACACAGTCAGCCATAGTCATCGATTATGATGGAACGGCTCTTGTGGCAGGAAATGAGAGATAAAATAATACAGGTCATACAGAGAAGGGCGCAGGAGTATTACTCTTGCGCCCTTCTCTGTATTCACAAAAAATGAAATTAATGGTATAATTGGCGCTGGTGAAAAATGTTCGGTATATTATTTGAAATTTACATGAGGAGGGCAGGGAGTGAGTACAGAGAATGTAAGCTTAAAAAAGATAGATCTTGGCGATTATGTTTTTCTGGCGAGACCATGTGTGGCTGTTTCGGAGGAGGCTGTGAAGCACTTGGCAGAAAGGGCTGTGCAGGGAAAACTGGAATTTATCGGAGTGTTTGATGACAGAATGGATGACAGTGTCCAGCGGGAAGTGGTTATGAGCCTGGCATCGTCTCCTGAGATATCGATAGCGATACGGCATGTGTGCGCGGGGCTTTACAGCAGAAGCTTTCTGGACACATACTGCGACGGAGTGGAGGCACATCAGCAGGGGCTGTTTCCTGATCTGTATATATTGTGGATGGCATTTGCACATGCTGATAGGGCGATGTTTGCAGCCTGTGACATGTGTGACAGAGTTGAGATAGACACAGTGTGGATAGACGATGTGGATGCGGCGTACACGGTCAATATAACCTACGACCGCATAAAGGATCATCTCATGCAGGACTGGTCTGTGTGGGAGAAATGGAAGGGATATTACACGCTTCAAAGATGGAGATGTTACTATGAGATGCTTCACTGGATGACAGAGGATGCGGGCTGGCAGTTTGCGGAGCGCATGGCTGTGGACTTCCACAGGAGCATGGAGCTTGATGAGCTTGACCAGGAACTGTTCAGCCAGGAGGAGAAGACCGGACTCTATGTCCTTGCAAAGGATCCGGGATTCCTCAAGAGATATTATCTCGGTAAGGCAGTCTACAGTAAGAAGATATTTGACCTTAACAATGAACTGGGACGACGCGCTGAAGAGCTGGACGAGAGTCACAGAGAAGCAGATGGACTCAGAAGAGATATGGAAGCCCAGCGGATCAAATACGAGACATCCACCACGTTCCGTGTGGGCAAGGCTGTGATGTTTGTTCCGGTGACACTGAAGAAGGCTGTAAAGAAGCTTTTGCATAGAAACTAACAGATGAGATGGAGGGGGTGTATCAGTGATTGATGTATCGATTGTGTTGACAGTATACAATGCGGAGAGTTACATAGAGGGATGTCTGGACATGATAACCGGACAGACCCTTAGAAATATACAGATAATATGCGTTGACGATGGATCCACCGATAATTCGGCGCAGATCATAGAACAGTATGCGCAGAAGGATGACAGGATCGTACTTATAAGAGAGAAGAATGCCGGAGCGGGTGCGGCAAGAAACCGCGGAATGCAGGAGGCAACAGGAAAATATATACTGTTTCTCGACTGCGACGATTTCTACGAGCCTGAGATGGTAGAGAAGGCTTTCCGCAGAGCCGAGGAGGAGCAGGCGGAGATAGTTATTTACAAATCAGACCAGTACAACATGGATACTGAGGAGTATGTATATGAGAAGTGGGCCATGATAGAGTGGGCACTTCCACCGTATGAGCCGTTTAACCGCAGACAGATATCCACAAATATATTCAGAGCATTTGTGGGATGGGCGTGGGATAAGCTGTATCTCAGGGAATTTGTGATGAAGAATGATCTGAAATTCCAAGAGCAGAGAACTACAAATGATGCGCTGTTCGTGTTCAGCGCGCTGGTGCTGGCGGAGCGCATATGTACAGTAAGTGAGATACTCATTCACAGAAGAGTGGATACCCGGGATTCGCTGTCCAAGACCAGAGAGAAGTCGTGGGATAACTTCTATCACATGCTGCTGGCACTCAGACAGATGCTGAAGGATCACGGCCTGTACACAGAGATAGAGAAGGACTATATAAATTACGCTCTTCACTTCAGTCTGTGGAACTACAACACGCTGGCGGAGCCGACGAAGACGAAGCTCAGAGAGAAGCTTCTCGGCGAATGGTATGACGAGCTTGGAATATCCGCAAGACCTGAGGAATATTTTTATGATGAGTACGAGTATGGCCAGTACAAGGACATGTTAAATTTTACTGTTGAAAAACAGTGATATATATGAGTATAATAGGAACAAATTTTTGATGGAGGTAAATTCGATGTTCAGTTTTGACGAGATAACAAAGGTAGATCCAGAAGTAGCGGCAGCAATGACAGACGAGTTCAACAGACAGAATAACAATCTGGAGCTCATAGCTTCCGAGAATATCGTATCAAAGGCGGTTATGGCAGCCATGGGCAGCCATCTCACCAACAAGTATGCAGAGGGATATCCTGGTAAGAGATATTACGGTGGATGTCAGTATGTGGATGTTGTTGAGGACCTTGCGAGAGAGAGAGCCAAGGAGCTGTTTGGCTGTGAGTATGTGAATGTACAGCCACACTCAGGAGCACAGGCAAACATGGCAGTATTCTTCGCAATACTTAATCCTGGCGATACATTTATGGGAATGAATCTTGATCACGGCGGACATCTCACCCACGGTTCACCGGTCAACATGTCTGGAAAGTATTTCCACTGCGTGCCATACGGTGTAAACGATGACGGATTTATAGATTATGACAGAGTTCTCGAGATTGCAAAGGAGTGCAAGCCAAAGCTTATCGTAGCAGGAGCTTCAGCATATGCCAGAGCTATTGATTTCAAGAGATTCAGAGAGATCGCTGATGAGGTTGGAGCATATCTTATGGTCGATATGGCTCACATCGCCGGACTTGTGGCAGCAGGACTTCACATGAGCCCAATCCCATATGCCCATGTGACAACAACCACAACACACAAGACTCTCCGCGGACCTCGTGGTGGTATGATCATGTGCAGCAACGAGATAAATGAGAAGTTCAATTTCAACAAGGCAGTATTCCCTGGAATCCAGGGCGGTCCTCTCATGCATGTGATAGCCGGTAAGGCAGTATGCTTCAAGGAGGCTCTTACACCTGAGTTCAAGGCATATCAGGAGCAGGTTGTCAAGAATGCGGCAGCACTTGCAAAGGCACTCATGGCAAGAGGATTTGATATTGTATCAGGCGGAACAGACAATCATCTGATGCTCATGGATCTCAAGAGACTTGGACTTACAGGTAAGGAAGTTGAGAAGCTTCTTGACGAGGTTCATATCACAGCAAACAAGAACACTGTTCCAAACGACCCTAAGTCACCATTTGTAACAAGTGGAATAAGACTTGGTACACCAGCCGTTACCACAAGAGGTGCAAATGAGGCTGACATGGAGATCATAGCAGACGCCATAAAGGCAGCAGTCCTTGACAATGATAAGGCAAAGGCTGAGCAGCTTGTAAAGAGCATTGTAGAGAAGTATCCACTGTATGCATAATCGATAAGAAATATTGATGCATTGCAGTTCGTCAGGCATATAAGATAAGAACAAGAGCGGCACGGAAGTTTCCGTGCCGCTTTTTGAGAACATGAACATGAAAAGTAACAGTAAAGTTAAGAAAAAATTACTCATAGCAGCCGTGGCTGTTCTGGCTATAGTTGTGGCGGTGATCCTGGTATGTGCGGCATATCTTCATGCGGGCAGAAGCTCCCTCAGAGGACAAAGATCCAGGGATGCTGAAATGCTGTATGAAGGTCACAGCTACATGTATGATGAAGACAACATTAATATACTGTGTATCGGTGTGGATGCCAGAGGAGAGGCTGACACCGTGGGACAGGGGGATGCCCTGATACTTGTCACACTCAATGTCAGGGACAAGAAGATAAGATGCCTGAATATCAACAGGGATACTCTGGCACCTGTCAAGGTATTTGGTGTTGCGGGCAAATATATCACGATTCAGAATCTTCAGGCAGCACTGGCATTTTCATATGGCAGTGATGTGGCTGACGGTGCGGAACTCACGGAATATACGGTATCAGAACTGCTTGACGGACTTCCGATACATGCATATGTGACGCTTGACTTTGATGGGATCAGCAAGATGAACGAGCTTGTCGGCGGAGTGACGGTGAAAGCCATGGAGGATCTGGACAGAGCAGATATACGCCAGGGCGAGACAGTGACACTGTCGGGGGAGCAGGCGGTATATTATGTGACGGAGCGCAACAGTGCCTCTGAGAATATAGGAACAAATGCCGCCCGTATGGACAGGCAGAAGCAGTACATGTGTGCATGGTGCGGCCTGCTAAAGGAAAAGCTTAAGAGAAATCCCCTGAAGATATGGGATATGTATGAACAGATGTCGGGATATATATCAACAGACATATCCAGAACCGGGATGCTGTATCTGGCGTGGAAATTTGCCGGGGCGGAGTTTACTGATGACGGAATGTATGAGCTCCCGGGTTCATATGAGAGAGAGAATTATTATGATGAATATATTGTTGACGATGCGGCGTTAAAGGAGCAGCTTGTCGAAATGTTCTACAGAGAAGTGGAGTAATGCCTGTATGCAGAACGATGATAGACAGGAAGAATTAGAAAGAAAAATTGCAGAGGCGGTGGCGCTCGCGCAATCCGTTGTCGAGGACAATGAGCGGGAAAGTCACGCAGAAAATGGAAATACCGACAGTCCTGAGACAGAGGCAGTGATGACCGAACCGGGAGGAGAGCGTAAGAAGCTCTTATGGAAGGTAGTCTTGGGGGTATCATCGGTGGTTTTGCTGGTGTGCATCTGCCTGATCGTGAGATATGCGTTTGCACATAACCGGAGCAACCGTGCAAACCGGGCACTCAGGGAGTATGTGGATTATGGAACAGATGGAGCTACGGAGAGCTATGCCTCGTCCAAGCAGGATGCAGGAATTGATGATGTGATATTCCCGCATGTGAAGGTGGACTTTGATGAACTTCAGAAAAAGAATCAGGATATATGTGCGTGGATATACATACCTGGAACAGATGTCGATTATGCGGTACTGCAGGGCAGTGACAACAGCTATTATCTGAGCCATGATGCATATGGGGAGTACAGCCCTGATGGAGCAATCTTCATAGACTCTGCAAATTCCAGAGAATTTTCGGATTTTGATACGGTCATGTATGGACACAACATGTCCAGTGGAACTATGTTCAAGACTCTGCACAATTATGAGGATGAGGAATTCCTCAGAAACAACAGGAATGTGTATGTATACACACCAAACAGTACACTGTGTTATACGGCGTTTGCTGCATACAGGACAAATGACAGACATATATTCACATACAATGATTTCTCTGACAAAAAAGGCAGACGGTCGTACATAGATGGAATATTTGACGAGAATTTTGATACTGGGGTTGTGCAAAATGACCAAAAAATAGATGTTGACAGCAGACTGCTGACTCTTTCTACATGTTGTGGAATGGATGGAAAAAGATGGATCGTGCAGTCGGTACTCACAGGGGAAATAGAAGCGGATGCCAGATAAAAAAGGGAGTTTTGCACAATTGACGCTCTCTTTTTATGATGGTATACTTTGGAACAAAGTATGATGTCAGGAGAAGGACATCAGGGAGACAAGGAGTGAAGGTTATGACAACAAGATTGGGGAAGGCAGCTTCATTTAAGAGAAAAGTGGCAGCCTGGCTTGCAGCGGTGACGATAACATTAGGCTGCGGAACTACGGCATTTGCGAATAACAGCCCGGAGAATGATTATGAGACAGATTCGACACACATTCTCATATCCGAGGCGGATACAACTATAGCGGATATTGACAATCTCATGCTTGGAGATGCACCATCGGAGGTGCTTGGAGATAAATCATTGGATGGATATTCAACTCTTGCAGTGTTCTCAGTTACAGCGGTGAATGATTATGATTATTCTGAGATAGAGACGACAAAGATCAGAGGAGCGGCCATCACCAGTGATATGACAGTTCAGGTGAGATTTCTTCCGGATGACGGAGAATGGACCAAGATCCCATTCAGCGTAGAGAGCGGAGTTCTTCTGGCAGAATTCCCATCGGATGGACAGCTTGCAGTGTTTGTCAAGGATGACATAGATATACCGGATGATGATGATCCTCAGACTGCGGGTGTATCACAGGCAGGAAAGGCACCACAGACAGGAGACAGACTTCCAATATACATATTTACCGGAATCGTAGCGGCGGCACTTGTGGTTGTATCAGTGAGAAAGATAAGAAAATAATATATAGTGTATATAAAAAAAGAACTTTTGCATATATATGTGCAAAAGTTCTTTTTTATGTTTAGAAAGTCAAGTGATTATTTCATAAAGCACATTGAATAACATATTGATTTTTGGTAAAATTGTATATAAATGGGGTTTCCAGACACTTATACTGGTTATTCCGCAAATGTACATATCAAGAAAGGCAGGGAGTAATTTATGAGAAGAAGTTATGGCAGACGAATGATCGCATTTCTCATGGCATTCATTATGGCATTGTCCGTATTGTTCCAGAGTGATATTGCGATCGGAGGGATTGCGCAGGTGCTGGCGGCACAGTCACAGAATGTGGCGACGGCCAGTGATGCGGAGAAGCAGAGTGATGTGGGGGATTCTGTTGCCACGCTGGCGGCGGATGATGCCATAGATCTGAATGCGGACGGATATTATTGTTATACAACGGTGACATCCGGTAAGACGTATTCGGGAAAACCATGGACGCTCACTTCGTCAGAGCTGGTGGTAAAGAAGATTGGAGATACGACCAACGACACGAAGCTGTCGTCAGATTATTATACTGTAGAATACAGTAACAATGTTAATGTTGGTACGGCAACAGTTACAGTCAGAGGTAATGCAGACATGAACTGCAGCGGTACTCTTACATGTACCTTTACTATAAAGGCAAAGAGTATAACTTCGACTGCACTTTTCTATATAGATGGAAAAGAGAAAGCGAACCAGCATAAAAATTGCAAAAATAAAATTTACACATATCAGGCTGGTGGTGTATGGCCGCAGATATATGTAAAGACAGCGAATACATCATCAGGACATTTCCTTACAGAAGGAACTGACTATGTTGTCGATTATTATAACAACGACGAGGAGTCAGAGGTAGTGGAGGATCCACTTGGGGATGGCCCCAGAATTGTAGTGTCCGCTGCAAAGAACAGCAATTATAAGATCGGTAGCGACGGAGAGTATTACATATACTACGGAATCAGCGCTGCAAACCTCAGTGATCAGGAGATATCACTGGAGGGTGATACATTTGTATATACAGGAAAACCTATAAAGCCGGCTGTTAAGATACTGGACAAGACCAACAACAAGTATCTGCACAGCATAGACGAGTGGGGTGCAAATGACTATGAGTACAAGGTTGAGTATACCAACAATACAGATGTTGGAACGGCGACTGTCACAATAACAGGAGCACCTACCAGATTCAAGGGAACTGTCACCAAGACTTTCCAGATCGTGGATCAGGGAACTGAGGTATACAGCATAGCAGACGCTGACGTTACGGTGGATGACGACCTTGTATATGACGGAACTGCCAAGACTCCAAGTCCGGTGGTTAAGTATAAGGGCACGACACTTGTCGAGGGCAAGGATTATAAGGTGTCATACTACACCAACAATACAAATGCATCCACATCCACATCTAAGCCATCACTGACTATATCAGGACTTGGTTCATATGTGGGTTCAAAGACGGTGAACTTCACCATCAAGCCTAGGAGCACGGAAAATCTCTCTGTAACATTTGATGATGCAGTGTTCAACACCGCAAACAACATAACGATACAGGTTTCTCCACAGAATATTTCTGTCAAGGATAGGGAACTTGGAACTACACTTAAGTTATCCCAGGATTTCTCATATGACTTCAGTGAGTATTGGAATGCCAAGGATTACAATGTAGGAACACATAAGTTTAATATAGTAGGTATTGGAAATTACACTGGAACTGTTCCATGTGAGTTCCAGATTGTTGCAGCGGATATATCCAAAGCTGTAATAACTGCCGATGACGCCGAGTACACAGGTTCTGAGGTGACCACAACCCTGTCAAAGGTCACATTCAGCAATACGGATCTTGTGGAGGGCGTTGACTACGAGATATCAGGTTATGAGAACAACGTGGAGATCGGAAATTCAGCCAGAGTCATGATCAAGGGTCTCGGCAATTTCCAGGGAACATGTGTAGGTACATTTGCGATAAAGACATCTAAGATCAGCATGAATGATGTGGAATTTTCCACGATATCATCGATGACATATACCGGAGCACAGTTGAAGCCGGATGTGACATTGACATACGACGGCAAGACACTTGTGGAGGGAACCGATTACTCTGTTGCTTACGGCGAGAATATCGTGCCGGGAACCAACAATGGTAAGGTTACATTTACAGGTATGGGAGACTATGCGGGTACTGTGTACAAATCATTTAACATACTTGCAAAGTCATTCTCAGGTGCCGATGTAAAGCTGACTGTGAATAAGTCCAGTTATGAATATACCGGAGAGAACATAAAGCCGGATATAACAATTACATACAACGGAATGACATTGGTTGAGGGAGTTAACTACACCTTCCCGTTCAGCTACAAGGAGACCGGAACATGGACAGTCATTGCCATGTCAGCATCGGTATATTATTCCGGTTCAAAGTCATTCCAGATCACTATAGTTGCTCCGTCAGGTGATATGGGCAAACTCACATATGAGGATATACCTGACCAGTATTATAACGGCGGCGAGGTGAAGCCGGAGCTTACCATTAAGAATGGCAGTTATGTTCTGAAGGAGGGAACAGACTTCACAGTCACCGACAGAAAGAACAATGACAAGGTAGGAACTTCTACTATTACTATAGAAGGAATGGGCTCATACAGCGGAACTAAGGTTCTTGAGTTCAACATTTTACCTAAGCCTCTTGAGGACTGCGATGTCAAAGATATATCCGACAGCCAGTACACAGGAGAGGCATTAGAGCCGGCAGTCACCATCAAGAATGGCAGTGTTGAGCTGGAGCAGGATGTAGACTATACGGTAGAGTACAGCAATAACACGGATGTGACAGATGAGGCCAAGGTCGTAATAAAGGCTGCAAATGATAATTATACAGGCGAGATCGTCAAGTATTTCAAGATAACACCTGTTTCAATCATTTCATCTTCAAGCGGAATGGGAATAACCCAGGCCGACCAGTCACAGATGTACACAGGTATGGCCATCGAACCGGTGATAAATGTAACCAGATACGTTAATGGTGAAATTATCAAGCTGGAGAGAGACAAGGACTATACTGTTGAGTATGCGAATAATATAGAGGTAACAGGTTCAGGAGAGAAGGCTTCGATCACTGTAACCGGTATAGGAAATTACACAGGACAGAAGGTTATACGTTTCGAGATAGAGAAGAGAGCTGTGTATAACTGTCAGATGGATGCTATAGCGGATCAGTTGTGGACAGGCTCAGCTATAACACCTGAGATCAATATATACAACGGTGAGATCAAGCTTGTTGAGAATGAGGATTACACAGTAGAGTATGCAGACAACACGGATGCCGGAAAAGCGTCAGTGACCATAACAGGCTGTGGTGATCATTACACAGGTCAGATTATCAAATACTTCAATATTACTAAGGAATTTATAGACATAAGCACAAGTGACAAGATCACTTTGACGGGACTTGAGGATCAGTCATACAACTTTGGCATGGCGGTCAGACCAAGCTTTACTCTGAGCTATGACGGCGAGGAGATGACAGCCGGATCAAACGGTGATTATACATATACCTTCAAGGACAACTATGAGGTCGGTACCGCAACACTTGTCATAACAGGTGTGGGCAAGTACAAGGGAACAAAGGAATACACGTTCAAGATTGCCAAGTATGACATATCAGGTGATACACTGATCATATCAGGCGACACATTTGAATATAGCGGTACTGCTATCAAGCCATCACTTGTGGCTGTGAAGGTTGGAACCGTCAATAGAATAACATCATTTGATGATTTCAATGTCACATACGGTGAGAATACAAATGTTGGAAATGGAAGTGTGACCATCACTCCAAAGGCGGACAGCAGCTATACAGGAGAGCTCACACAGAAATTTGTAATATACAAGAAGAGTATTACAGGTGCAACAGTTTCAGCTTCAAGTGTGACATACACAGGTAAGGCACAGACTCCTGCGGTGACAGTTACATGCAAGGACGGAATGGCAGTGCCTTCAGGAAGTTATAGCGTTGAGTATGCCAACAATATCAATGTTGGTACAGCTAAGATCACGGTAACAGCTCTGGAGGATGGCAATTTCGATGGAACCGCTACAGGAAGCTTCGAGATAAAGGCTATAGATATTGCCGGAGCCGATGTGGCTGATATAGCTGACCAGACATACACAGGCTCAGCGATAACACCGGATATAACAGTCAGCTACGATGGCACCGAGCTTGTTGAGGGTGAGGACTATGTTGTATCTTCATATGATAATAATGAGAATGTCAGCACGGCTTCAGCTAAGGCGTCGATAACCATAACTGGTAAGGGCGTATACAGCGGAACAAAGAAGATTGAGTTCAATATTGTTTCTGCATCAGTCAGCAAGGCAGTTGTAACAGGCGTTGAGGACAGTGTGGTATACACTGGCGCAGATATAACATTTGCAGGATTGGCAGTTACAGTGTCGGGCAGAAAGCTCACTGCTGCTGACTACACAGTGAAATATACAAATAACAGAAATGCTTCCACAACTGACAGCAAGGCAGAGATACTTATCACAGGTAAGGGCAATTACACCGGTGAGAAGATAGTTCAGTTCGTGATCGAGCAGAAGGATATAGCAGATTGCACAGTTCAGCCGATCAGCGCACAGATCTATACAGGAAAGGCTGTTGAGCCTGAAGTGACTGTCGCTGACGGTGCAAACACTCTTGTAAAGGGAACGGATTATACCGTTGCATACAGCAACAATATCAATGTCACAACAACCGAGTCAAAGGCTGTTGCTGATATAAGTGGAACAGGCAACTATAAGGGATCTGTGAAGGCAACATTTGATATTGCCAAGAAGATCGTCAAGATAACAGATGCGGATGTTGCTGATATAGCAGATCAGACATACCACATGGGAGATAAGATAGAGCCGGCTGCAACAGTCACAGTGGATGGCGTGAAGCTTGACGCTGACTGCTATATGGTAACTTATACAAACAATGTGAATGTCGGAACTGCGACAATGACAGTTACAGGTATCGCTGTACAGGGATATTCAGGAACTGTCGAGAAGACATTCAAGATACTTCCATTGTCTATTGCAAAGGCAGTGGCATCTAAGACTTATTCAGCGGTGTACACACCGGCTGGAACGACATTTACAGTGGAGAGCTTTGACATCACAGTTGATGGCAAGAAGTACACTGTGACGGACATGTCAGATTTCACTGTAACACAGAAAAACCTGATAAATGTTGGAACAGGAACAATAACAGTTACTGCAAAGGCTGACTGTAACTTTACAGGAAGCTTTGATATCGCAGCGACAATAACTGCAGCGAAGATAGAGGAGAGCTGGGCAAGCCTTGAGCAGACAGAGTTCAGCTATACCGGATCTGAGATAACTCCTGAGCCGGTTGTCAGAAGTGGAAATGTCATTCTCAAGAAGGATGTCGACTATACACTCAGCTACGACAGCAATGTGGAGTGTTCCGATAAGGCAAGCGTGATGGTGACAGGTACAGGTAACTATACAGGAGAGGTAAAGCTTCTCTTTACTATCTGTGCGAAGTCGCTCACGGGAGCAAAGGTAAGTGCTCAGGCACAGAGCTATACAGGTAAGCCGCTCACCACGAAGATCACAGTCGTACTTGGAGACGAGACACTTGTGGAGGGCCAGGATTATACAGTAGAGTATGTAGAAGGCGAAGTTACAAATGCAGGAACCGGTAAATTCAAGATCAAAGGCAAGGGCAACTATACCGGAGAGCTTGACGGCACATTTGTCATAAACGCGAGAAGTATAAATGCTGAGGGCATTACGGTTGCAGGTGTGGCAGATAAGACATACACCGGATCTGAGATAACACAGGATATAACAGTTAAGGATGGAGATGCGGTTCTCACAGAGGGAACAGATTACACTATCGACTATGAGAATAATGTCAATGCATCGACCACAGATTCAAAGGCTGCAGTTACAGTCAGAGGTAAGGGTAACTATGACAGCAGTACAACAAGACGTGTAGAATTTACAATTGGACAGAAGGATATAACAGATGCAGAGATAGACGGCGTGGATAGTTCAGTCGTATACACAGGAAAGGCTATTACATTTGATCAGGCTGTGCTCACTGTGGACGGTGTTAAGCTTGTAAATGGTGTGGACTACGAGACTGAATATGTCAACAATCTGAATGTATCTACTGCCAGCAGCAAGGCGAATATCATCTTCAGTGGAAAGGGTAATTATACAGGAAAAGCAAGCTGGACATTCACTATCACAGCAAAGAGCATAGAGGATTGTACAGTCAGTGATATTCCGGGACAGACCTACACAGGAAAGGCACTTACACCTGACATAACAGTCAAGGATGGCAGCAGAACTCTTGTGAAGGGCACGGATTATGATGTCGTATACAGCGACAATATTGAGGTGTCAACAGCAGACAAGCCGGCAAAGGCGGTTGTCACAGGAAAGGGCAACTACACCGGATCTGTACAGAAGACATTTATGATAGCAGAGAGAGTTATAGATATAACACCTGCGGTCATCTCGATAACAGACAAGGGACCATTTGTATATAACTATGGCAAGCAGATCACACCGGCTATATCAGTTACACTGGATGGAGAGGTGCTTCCAGAGAATGCGTATACAGTAAGCTATCAGAGCAATGTGAATGCCGGAAAGGCATACATAATCGTGACAGGAGCCGGAGAGTATCATGGAGTCGTAGAGACATCATTTACTATCGAACAGCTCGATGTGACAGGAGGAGTACTTGAGCTTGAGAAGGATGCTTACGGATATACCGGAAGCGAGATCAAGCCTGTAGTGACAGGAATCACTCTGGCTGGCGGCAGCATAGAGCCTGGCACAGATTTTGACGTGACATACAGCAACAATATAAATGTAGGCAGTGGAGAGATAGCTCTCACAGCCAGAAGCAGTTCAAACTATAAGGGAACAGTTACAGGCAAGTTTGCGATCACTGCGGCAGACATCACAGATGCCCAGCTCACGGTTGCCGATCAGACATACACAGGTGCTGCACTCAAGCCGACAGTGACAGTATATCTGGGACAGACAAAGCTTATAGAGGGAACAGATTACACAGTGGGATATGCTGACAATACCGATGCCGGAACAGCAACGGTTACTGTGAAGGGTATGGGCAACTATGCCGGAACAGTTAAGACGACCTTCAAGATCGCAGCAAGATCCATAAGTGCAGCAAAGATAACTGTTGCAGATCAGGTGTATACTGGAGCTCCGCTTACACCGGAGATAACAGTTACATTAGGTGGAAAGCAGATCGCAGACACCGAGTATGATGTTGACTACAGTGGAAATACCGATAAGGGTACAGCCACAGTGACGATAACAGGTAAGCACAATTACACAGGAACAGCATCAGAGACATTCACTATATCCGCAATGGATATAAGCAAGTGCGTGGTCTCACCTATAGCGTCTGTTGTATACGATGGAACAGCCCACAGTCCAAAGGTTACAGTCAAGAACGGAGAGATAGTTCTGACAGAGGGCAGTGATTATGACGTCACATACAGCGACAATGTAAGTGTTACAACAGACTCAAGAAAGGCAAAGGCAACTATCACAGGCCGTGGAAATTACACAGGTCAGTGTGTGGCTGAGTTTGAGATAACAAAGGCAGACTTTGCAGATGCAGTCATAACAGGAATACCTGAGAGTGTAGAGTATACCGGTGAGAGCATAGTCCTCACAGGATATGAGCTCACACTTGGAGATACAAAACTTGTAGAGAATCAGGATTACGTTGTTGAGTACACTGATAATAAGGAGATCGGAACAGCGACTGTCAGATTCATCGGAGCAGGCAATTACAGCGGTGAGAAGACTGCAGCCTTCAAGATAACAAAGGCAGATATAGCAAACTGCGAAATCAGCCCGATCCAGGGACAGACATGGACAGGTAAGGCCATAGAGCCGGTGCTCACCATAAAGAATGGCAGCGTCACCCTGAAGGCCGGAACAGACTATGAAGTTACATACAGCAACAATATAGACGAGACGGATGAGGCGAAGGCAGAGATCACCGGTATTGGCAACTATACAGGAACTGCTGTAGTCTACTTCTCGATAACAAGAAGCGTTGTGGATATAAACGGCGCTACAGTGTCGGCTATACCGGCGCAGACATATGCATTTGGCAAGGCTGTAACTCCTTCAGTCACTGTTATGTATAACGGAATTACACTGAAAGAGAATACAGATTACACCTTAACATATGAGAACAATATAAATGCTGGAACAGCATATGTGATCATAACCGGAACAAAGTATTACTCCAAGACAAAGAGAGTAAGCTTCGCCATCAACCCTGCGGACATATCAGCAGGCCGTGTGGTTATAGATCAGGGAAGCTTTGTGTACACAGGAAAGAGCCAGAAGCCTGAGGTTACAGGCATAGAGTTTGGAGATGTGATGATAACTGATATGGACAGCTTCGACATAAGCTTTGGCAGCAATGTCAATGTAGGAACAGCGTCCATCAGCGTATCAGCAAAGAGCAACACCAACTACAAGGGCAGCGTGACAGGTGAGTTTGCCATAACAGAGGCAGATCTGTCAGGCGCAGCAGTTGAGGTAGACGATGCGGTATATCAGGGAACACCTCTTACCCCAGCTGTCAGGGTAACACTTGGTACAGTGGTTCTGACAGAGGGCAGGGATTACATTCTGAGCTACAGCAGTAACACAAACGTAGGAAAGGGTACTGTAAAGATTACAGGAAGTGGCAATTATAAGGGAACCGTCAGTGCAGAGTTTGCTATAACAGAGAGAACGATCACTGATGCCGATGTGGAAGTCGCAGATCAGATCTACACAGGTAAGGAGCTCACTCCTGATGTGGAAGTAACACTTGGAGACAAGCTTCTGACAAATGGTGTGGATTACACAGTTACCTATGAGAAGAATGTCAATGTCGGCACGGCAAACGTTATAGTAAAGGGAACCGGCAATTATAAAGACACTATCACAAAGACCTTTAGAATAGCTGCAGCAGACATTTCAAGTGCAGTTGCGTATAAGATCAGTGATCAGACATATACCGGAAGTCCTATCACCCCGGCAGTGACAGTAAGCATGGCTGATGGAACAACACTGAAAGCCGGTGTTGACTATGAGGCTGAATACACAGGAAACACAGATGTTACGACAAAGGATGCACCTGCACAGGTGGTTATCACAGGAAAGGGCAACTATGTAGGAACCCTCAGAACAACATTTGCGATAGTACCTAAGTCACTTACAGGAGTCGCCATCAGCGGATACAGTGAGTCTGTGGCTTACACAGGTGCTGATGTGACATTTGCAGGTATTATAGTTGCCGATGGAAGCGAGATCCTCACAGAGGGAACTGATTACAGGATCACATACACAGGCAACAAGGCAGTCACAACAGAGGATGGTACATACTTTACAGTAACAGGTACAGGCAATTACACCGGAAGCAAGGATGTACACTTTGTGATTACGGCAAAGGATCTCAGGGAATGTGATGTCGAGGAGATTGAAAGCCAGATATACACAGGAAAGGCCATAGAGCCGGAAGTAACGATAAGAAATGGTAATGTTCTTCTTGTGAGCGGCGTTGACTATGATGTCACATATGAGTCGAATATAAAAGAGACTACAGAGACAACAAAGGCTAAGGCTATAATCACAGGAAAGGGCAACTACACAGGAAAGGTAACGAAGGAATTCGTTATAGGAAGAGTATTTACAGATATATCAAAGGCTGAGATAGAGGCTATTCCGGATCAGACATATACGTTCGGACAGGCCATAACCCCTGAAGTCAAGGTAAGCTTTGGAGGAAAGGCACTCACACTTAACACCGACTATACAGTGACTTATACCGATAATATTGATGCGGGAACTGCAACTGTAAAGATCATAGGTACAGGTGATTACAACAAGTCAGTTACAAAGACATTTGTCATAAAGCCGGCAGATATATCAAAGGCGTCAGTAGTTCTCAGGGGAACATCATTCACCTACACAGGTGAGGCGATTACACCTGCAGTGACAAGACTTGGCGTTCCTAATGGTGGTGTGACTGAGAGTATCACAGATCTCTCTTCATTCGCTGTGGAATACAGTGACAATACAGATGCCGGAACGGCAAAGGTTACTGTAAGTGCAGGAAAGGATACGAACTACACCGGAACTGCATCAACTACATTTACTATCACAAGAAAGAGCATAAGCGGTGCGGTCGTGAGCGTGGCAGATGCTGAGTACACCGGATCAGAGGTTATACCGGATGTAAAGGTAACTCTGGGAGATAAGGTGCTGACAGCAGGCGTGGATTACACGGTATCGGCTGAAAACAATGTAGAGGCAGGAGAGGACGCTCTGTTAAAGATCACCGGATGCGGTAATTATGAGGGCGTACTGAGCCAGACATTTGAGATCAGTGCAAAGAGCATAGACGGCGGAAAGTGCAGCATACCGGCTCAGGTATATATAGGATCTGCGCTGACACCTGATGTAGTTCTTGAGGTTGGAGGCAAGACTCTGACCAAGGGTGAGGACTACACAGTTACATACGCAGACAACATAGATGTCACAACGGCTGAGAAGAAGGCATCAGCGATCATCAAGGCCATGGGCAACTACACAGGAAAGCTCACAGTTTACTTTGACATCACGGCAAAGACTCTTACAGCAGCCGATGTTGACAGCATTGATGCTCAGGAATACACCGGCGAGGCGATAGAGCCAGTGGTGGTCGTAAGAAACGGAGACACAGTTCTTGTTGCGGGAAGAGATTACGATGTAACATACAGCAACAATACAGACAAGACTACAGAGGCGAGAGCAGTAGTCAAAGGTAAGGGTAACTATCAGGGAACCGTTACAAAGCTGTTTGAGATATGCGGAGCAAGCATAGCACCGGCGGTTGTGACAGGAATACCTGAGAGCGCAGAATATACAGGTGACAGCATAACCTTTAAGGACATAACAGTTGTGATGAATGGAAAGACACTTGTATATGGAACAGATTACACAGTAAGTTATGAGAACAATGTCAATGCAACCACTGAGGACAGCATGGCATACGTTATCATAAAGGGTAACGACAACTACGGTGGACAGATAAGAACAGCCTTCAGCATAACCCCAAGAAGTCTTGAGAAGTGCAAGGTCGATGCCATCGGAGGACAGACATATACAGGCAGGGAGATCACCCCTGAGGTTACAGTAAGAGATGGATCAAAAGTACTCGAAAATGGAAGAGACTACACGGTATCTTACAGTGACAATATCGAGGTGGGCAAGAATGCCAAGGCAGTTATAGAAGGTAAGGGCAACTACACCGGACAGCTTACAGCAGAGTTCACCATCGCAAAGGAAGTGCTCGACATTTCAAATGCGGTGATAAGTGATATCGCAGATCAGTATTACAACTTCGGTGAGGAGCTCACACCTGCACTCAGTGTAAATCTTGGAGGAAGAAAGCTTACAGAGAATGTTGATTACAGCGTAACCTACACTGATAACATTGAGGCCGGTACGGCTACAGCTACAGTGAAGGGAATCGACCAGAATAAGGGCGAGGTAAGTAAGACATTCAAGATCCTTCCTATAGATATAACAACTGCAGAGATCGCACTTGTGAAGGATTCATATGGTTTCACAGGAGATGCGGTAACAGCAGATGTAGAATCGATAACAGTCACAAGAAATGGAGTTAAGAAGGTACTCACAGATCTCGCAGGATTTGAGATCACATGTACAGACAATGTAAATGTCGGTACGGCTACAGTTAAGATCGCCGCAGGCGAAGGCCAGAGCTATACAGGAAGCACAAGCACATCCTTCAGGATCGTTGCAGCTTCAATAGAGCAGGCAGAGGTCAGCGTTGACAGTGCAGTATATACGGGAAGCGCAATCACTCCTGTATGCAGAGTAGTTCTCGGAGGAAAGACTCTTGCAGAGGGCGTTGACTACAAGGTAACAGTTTCAGGCAATGTGAATGTTACTGACAATGCACTGGTTACTATAGAGGGAACCGGAAATTACACCGGAAAGCTCTCACAGAAGTTCAGCATAACTCCTAAGAGGATATCACAGGCTGAGGTAAAGGCCGATGATGCTGAATACACAGGAAGCGCAGTTACGACAACAGTCAGTGTAGTCCTTGATGGAAAGACTCTTGTTCAGGGAACTGACTATAAGCTCAGCTACAGCGACAATGTGAATGTCACATCTGACACAGCAAAGGCTGTTGTGACAGTGACAGGAACAGGCAACTACACAGGAACAGTCCAGGGAGAGTTCTCTATAACTCCTATGGATATATCAAAGCTTGACATACCGGAGATACCAGATCAGACATACGGCGGTCAGGCAGTAAAACCTGAACTGAGAATTGTAAATGGCAACAATGTCCTCTCAGAGGGCACTGATTACACAGTGGCATACGAGAACAACGATTCGGTTACAGACAAGGCCAGCGCTATTATCTCAGGTAGAGGAAGCTACAAGGGATCAGTGACCAGAACATTTGCTATAAAGGCATACAGCATAGACAGTGCAGAGATAAGTGGAATCCAGGATGCGGTAGTATTTACAGGAGATGCCATTGAATTTGCAGATATAGCAGTTGTAGTAAACGGCAGGACACTTGTGAACGGAACGGACTACACAGTAAGCTACGAGAACAACCTGAACGTTACAGATGAGAAGAATCCTGCATATGTGATCATAAAGGGCACAGGAAACTACGGCGGACAGGTTAGAACAGCATTTGCCATAACAGCTAAGAATATCGGCAGATGCAGCATTGATCCGATTGGCGGACAGATATACACAGGTAAGGCGGTTGAGCCTGAGATCACAGTCAGAGATGGCGCAAGGATACTGGAGACCGGAAAGGATTATGACATTACTTACAGCAACAACACAGATGTGACAGACAGTGCTGAGGTCACCATAACAGGTAAGGGCAACTACAGAGGCAGCAACAGTGCGGTATTCACCATCACACAGGAGGTTGTGGATATATCAAAGGCTGTAATGAGCAAGGTCGATGACCAGTATTACAACTTTGGAAATGCCATAAGACCAGAGGTTACACTTACATATGGCGGCAAGACATTGACACAGGATGTGGACTACGAGCTTGTATACATCGACAATATCAATGAAGGTACGGCGACGATACAGGCAAATGGTATCAACAAGAACACAGGCTCGGTGAGCACAACATTTGCCATAAAGCCAGTAGATATAACAACTGCTGAGGTTGTACTTGAGAATGACTCATTTGAGTACACGGGATCAGAGATCAGACCTGCAGTTAAGATGATAACAGTAAGCAGGGATGGCAAGGCGACGGCAGTGACATCTATGACAGCATTTGATGTGACATACACGGACAATACAAATGTCGGAATTGCTGGTGCGGTTATAAAGGCAGCACAGGGAAGCGGATTTACAGGATCTGTGACAAAGAAGTTTGAGATCACAGAGGTGGATATCGCACAGGCTGTAGTTGATGTGGAAGACCATGTGTACACAGGAAGTGCAGTAAAGCCTGCATATACAGTGACACTTGATGGCAAGAAACTCACTGCGGGAACAGATTTCAATGTGGTGTTCAGCAACAATGTAAATGTTGGAACAGCAGCCATCCTCACAGTGACCGGTACAGGAAACTACAAGGGAACAGTTGTCGCATACTTTGCGATAACTGCAAAGGATCTGAGCAAGGCAGATGTGAATGTCCAGTCATCAGTTTACACTGGAAAGCCACTTACACCGGCTGTGACAGTAACTCTCGATGATGAGATATTAAATGCAGACATTGATTATGTTGTTTCTTACAGCAACAATGTGAACGCTACGACAGCAAAGTCAAAGGCGACTGTGACCGTCAAGGGAACAGGAAACTATAAGGGCACTGTGACTGCTACATTCGACATTGAGCCAAAGGCGATCAATGAGGCGAAGATCAATGATATACTGGATCAGATGTACAGCGGCAGTGAGATCAGACCGGATGCAAAGGTGACACTCGATGGAGTACAGCTTGTTGCAGGAACGGACTACACTGTGACATATGAGAACAACATAGAGGTTTCAGATTCAGCCAAGCTTATCGTAACCGGTAAGGGCAATTACAAGGGAACTGTAGAGAAGAACTTCAGTATAAAGAGTCTCACTCTTGAGGACGCAGAGGTATCAGGTATACCAGCCGGCACAGAATACACAGGAAAGGCCATAACATTTGGCGAGATCGTTGTGACACTGGTCGGAAAGAAACTGTCCGAGGATGAGGATTACACAGTAGAGTATAAGAACAATGTAAACGTGACAGACAGTGCGGAGGTTGTGATAACAGGTATCGGCAATTACAGCGGAGAGCTGAGCAGAACATTCAAGATCACAGCTAAGGACATAAGCAAGTGTAGAGTCGATGCGATTGGCGGACAGGTACACACAGGAAAGGCTGTAACACCTGAGGTCACAGTGAGAGACGGAACACAGGTTCTCGTGTCTGGAACAGATTACAAGACAGAGTACAGCAACAACATAAATGAGACAACGGCCAGCTCGAAGGCTGAGATCAAGATCACAGGATCTGGTAACTACACAGGAAGCATAACAGTGAACTTCACGATATCTAAGAATCTTGTGGATATATCCAAGGCTGTGATAAGCAAGATCAGTGATCAGCTTTACAACTTCGGCCAGCCGCTCACACCGGATGTGACAGTTACATTTGGTGGAAAGACACTTGTATACGGCGAGGATTACGCACTCGTATATGTGGACAACATCGATGAGGGTGTGGCAACCGTAACAGTTAGAGGTATCAATTCAAATACCGGATCTTTATCGGCTAAGTTTAACATCAATCCGGTCGATATAAGTGATGGACAGATAGCTCTTGATGCATCCGAGTATATGTATACAGGAACAGCAGTAAAACCGGTGATCAATTCATTTACAGTGAAGAGAGCTGGAAAGACAGTGACAGTTACTGATTTTGACAACCTTGAGATCAGCTACTCGTCAAATACAAATGTTGGAACAGGTAAGGTTACTATAAAGGCACTTGAGGGTGAAGGCTTCACAGGAAGTGTCAGCAAGACATTTGCAATAGTAGGTGCTTCAGTCGACAATGCTTCAGTAAAGGTTGGAAACGGAGTTTATACGGGTGAAGCTGTAACTCCGGATCACACAGTTACACTCGGAGGCAGGACACTTGTTGAGGGACGCGACTACAGAGCAGACTACAGCAACAATGTGAACGTGACAGACAGTGCAGTGCTCACCATCACAGGTATGGGTAACTACAGTGGAAGCACCACAGCAAGATTTAAGATAAGTGCCAGAAATCTTGCAGATGCAGACATTACGGTGGCATCGGCAAGATACACAGGAGATCCACTTACACCTGCAGTTACAGTTTCACTTGGCGGAACAGCTCTTGTGGAGGACAGAGACTTTACAGTTTCATACAGTGACAATGTGAATGTCACAACAGACACAGATAAGGCAGGCGTTACCATCACAGGTATAGGCAACTACACTGGAACGGCGGTTGAGAAATTCGATATCGCAGCTAGAGACATATCTCTTGCAGAGATAAAGGACATCGACAGACAGAATTATACCGGTAATGCGGTTACACCAAAGCTCACGGTTGTTGACGGACAGAGAGAGCTTGTGGCAGGCAGGGATTACACCGTAAGCTACAAGAACAATGTCGAGGTGACAACGGCAGCAGTTGCGGTGATAACAGGAAAGGGCAATTATTCAGGAGCTGCCAGCAAGCTGTTTGCTATTGGCGGTGCTGATATTGCAGATGCAGATATAACAGGTATAAAAGACAGCGTAACCTACACAGGAAAGGCAATAACATTTGCCGGACTTAAGGTAACATACGGCGACGATGTACTTGTGGCAGGAAGAGACTACACTGTATCATACAGTGGAAATAAGAACGTGACGGACAAGGCAAGTGTTACCATCACAGGTATTGGCAACTACACAGGAAGTGTTAACAGATACTTTGCTATAACAAGAAGAAATCTTGCAGACTGTCATGTGAGCGAGATCGAGGGTCAGATTTACACAGGCAAGAAGATAGAGCCGGAGCTCACAATTACATATGGAGATCTGGTGCTTGTAGAGGGTGTTGACTACGAGATCGAGTACAGCAATAATATTGAGCCTACAGCAGGCGGACAGCCGGCAAAGGCAACAGTAACAGGTAAGAGAAGCTACACAGGAACTGTGGAGAGAGAATTTACCATTACAAAGGATCCTGTAAATATAAGCGGAGCCAAGATCAGTGCAATACCTGATCAGGAGTTTGCAAAGAAGAATATCACACCTGCGGTAAATGTTACATACGGTGGCAAGACGCTTGTACAGGGAACTGATTACAAGGTTTCATACATCAATAACTATAATGTTGGAACTGCCACAGTGACGATCACAGGATATGGAGACTACGTAAGTTCTAAGACGGCAACTTTCGAGATCGTCAAGAGAGACGTAACAGGTTATGTAGCAGAGCTTTCAAAGAGCAGCATGACATACACCGGAAAGGCACTCACTCCATCAGTTACAGCTATTAACAGCAGTGACGGAGCATTTGTGCTTGACGATGAAGAGATCGCGGGATTCATAGTGAGATATGCTTCAAATGTAAACGTTGGAACAGCAACGGTTACAGCTACAGCAGGAAGCCGGTCTAATTACACAGGAAGTGTGACAGCAACATTTGCCATAACAGCGGCATCAATCGATAATGCAGTAGTTGTGGCAGAGGATACGGAATACACAGGAAAGCCGGTAACTCCAGCCGTTACAGTGACAGTCAACGGTGTTGTGTTATCAGCAGCGGATTACACAGTGGCTTACAGTAACAACACTGAGGTCGGAACCGCAGAGGTAAGCATAACAGGAAAGGGCAACTACACCGGAGAGACAACAGGTACATTTGAGATAACAGCAAGAAGTATTAAGAACTGTACAGTTGAGTGCAGCACATCGATCGAGTACACAGGAAACCAGCTCATACCTGTTGTAAAGGTAAAGAATGGTGATGTGGAGCTGACAGAGGGAGTTGACTACATACTCAGCTTCGATATGAACACAGATGTGACAGGACGCGCAAAGGTGGTTGTGACCGGTAAGGGCAACTACAAGGATTCAGTGACAAGATACTTTGCAATTACAAAGAAGAGTATCGCTGGAGCTGAGATCAAGGGTATTACAGGAAAGGTATTCACAGGTAATGCAATAACACAGGATATTGAAGTTGAACTGGATGGACACAAGCTCAGCCAGGGAACGGACTATACTGTGAAGTACGAGAACAATGTTCATGTAGGAACAGCAGTCATAACAATAACAGGTGCAGGCAACTACACAGATTCTGTAAAGAAGAGCTTTGTGATAAGCAAGGCAGATATAAGCAACACGGCTGTTATAAACGGAATTGAGTCCGAGGTTATATACAAGGGCACAGCATTTAAGTTTGATAATGTCACGATAACATGGGGAACAAATGTGCTGAAGGAAGGCAGAGATTACACGATCACATACCAGAACAACAGCGGAATCACCATGACGAGAACAAGTAAGGCTTCAGTCACTGTGAAGTTCATGGGCGACTACAAGGGAAGCGTTACAAAGCAGTTCAGGATCAAGGCATTTGACATATCAAAGGCAACCGTATCAGCGATAGCAGACAAGACCTACACAGGATCAGCGATCAAGCCGGCGGTTACAGTTAAGATCGGCAGTACAGTGATAAATCCAAAGGAGTACACGGTTGAGTACAGCAACAACGTGAAGCCGGGTGTTGCAAGTGTTACGATCACAGGACTTAACAACTTCTACGGAACAAAGAAGGTTACATTCAACATCCTTCCTGCAAAGGTGAAGAACCTTGCGACAAGCGGTGAGACAACAACATCACTGAAGCTATCATGGAGCAGCAGTGCATATGCCCAGGGATATGAGGTGTACAGATATGATACAGGTAAGAAGACATATGTGAAGGTTGCAACAGTGACGGGCACAAGCAGCAATATCACAGGTCTGGCCGCGGGAACTGATTACAAGTTAGCGGTATCAGCATATGTGAAGTCGTCAGGCAAGACACTGTATAGCGAGAAGACAGTCATAAATGCAGCAACAAAGCCAGCTAAGGTTTCAGGTATTTCATTCGGCAGCAGGGCAGAGAAGTCGATAGCGCTCAAGTGGAATACAGTTAAGGGAGCTACAGGCTACAAGGTATACAGACTTGTATCAAAGGACAATTACAAATATCTTGGTTCGACATCAAAGACAGCTTATAATGTAAACGGTCTGACTGGAAGTACAGCTTACACATTCAAGGTAGTTGCATACAAGAAGGTCGGCAGCAAGGAGCTCGTTGGTGAGGATGCTACGGCAAGGATCATGACAACGCCATCGGCAGTCAAGAATCTTAAGATCAGTGCCAGAAGCAATGCATCGATAACGATGAAATGGAGCAAGGTAAACAACGCTGATGGATACATAGTTTACAGATACCGCGGCAACAGAGCAGTCAAGATCAAGACCATCACAAGCAAGTCAAAGGTCGTATTTGTAAGCTCAAAGCTCAGTGCCGGAACAACGTATAAGTACAGAGTTGTGGCATACAAGAAGGATGGAAAGGCGATCGTAGAGAATGCCGGAACATATGTATCAGGATTTACACTTCCTGCAACACCTGTTGTATCAGCGAAGGCCGGAGTCAAGCAGGCGAAAATTGCATGGAAGAGAGCCAAGGGAGCAACAGGTTACATCGTATACATGTCAACATCAAAGCGTGGCACGTATAAGGCTGTTGCAACTATAAGAAAGGCAGGAACTACTTCATACACCAAGAAAGGCCTGAAGAAAGGCAAGACATATTACTTCAAGGTGCGTGCATTTAACAAGTCAGGTAAGACAACATATAAGAGTTCATACTCAACAGTAAAGAAGATCGTTGTCAAATAGTGACTGACAGTTAGATAAGGGAAAGCCGAAAATAAAACTATAAAAAGCATCCAACCGGGTGAGCCTGGGAACAGGCTTATCTGGTGGATGCTTTTTTGTTATCTATGAGGCGGAGGAATCTGTCCGCCTGAGAGATGATAAAGTCCTTAAGTGCTTTATATGGAAATACATTCGTTGTATTATTGCCTACATCGGTGTCTATGGAGGTGAATGAGTCGAGATCACTCCGCAGTCTGCTCTGTGAGAAACATAGACATTTTTTTATGGTCATATCAGGTGATGAAACCTTCGGTATGATCGGTGAGAAATCCCTGATAAACAATGGATTTGTCACATTGTAATCACCGTAGAAAAACTGTTCTGAGAAGAAATCCCGGAATGGGATGCACCTTCCCTCCGGCTGCATGCTGAGCTCGTGCATTCGGACATGGTCTATGTCGCGTGTCACACAGGTGGGAGTGTTATCGCCTGCCTCAAACTGAAAATATTGCGGCCAGAATTCCTCCACATAGGCGGCGTCCATCATGAGATGGGCAAGTATGCCAAGGTCGGCAGGTGTCATAGCTTCCACTGGATATTCTGACAATATGTGATCGATGTCCGGATATTTTGTTATGAGATCGTTCTGCCATTCCGGCCTGAAATGTGTCAGGGCTTTGTCCATAACCGCATCTGGAAGAACGCAGCCCAGCAGGAAATCATTCAGCAGCTCCGGCTGGGATTCCTTTGAAATATGAAGTTTGTCTGCGATGTATCTGCCCTCGCACAGGTGTATTATGTATCCCGGCATTGCAGCCCTCCCATATAGAATATATTTGTCAATTTGTAAAAAAGTGTACCCCCGGAGCCCCCGTAATGTCAATAAAGACAATTTCATACAAACAGTTTACTTGACTTATAATTTGTTAGGCGGTAAAGTCATAGATGGATAAATGGGATATCCATATCAGAGTAAAAGGAGAAACGTGTTGAATAACGATTACAACAAAGAACAAAACGACAAGAATGACGACAACAAGAATAATGGCAACAAAGGCAAAAACAGGAATGTCATGGTTCTGCTTGTCATCTCGGTGATATTGACACTGCTGTGCTGGAGAGCATACGACAAGATCACAAATGGAACGAAAAAAGAGATCCCGTACAGCGGATTTGTGGAGATGCTGGATTCGGGAGAGGTGGACAATGCGGAGATATATGCCAAAAAGATCAGATTTACCTCAAAGGAGTCTGACGGCACTCTGGATAAGAACACCTATGTGACAGTGAGGATAAGCGACGATAAGCTGGCAGACAGACTTAAGACAGCCCATGAGAAGTATGCCACAACATACAAGGGCAAAGACGAGAGCGGTTCAGCCATGGTCGGAACGATACTCTCATATGTGGTAATGATAGCTGCATTCTATCTGTTTCTTTCGCTCGTGACAAGGCGGAGCGGAATGATGGGCTTTGGCAAATCTAACGCAAAGGTATATATGGAGAAGAAGACCGGAGTCACATTTGCAGATGTTGCAGGTGAGGACGAGGCAAAGGAATCCCTGACTGAGATGGTCGACTTCCTTCACAACCCTAAGAAGTATATGGCTATAGGTGCAAAGCTTCCAAAGGGAGCACTGCTGGTCGGCCCTCCGGGAACCGGAAAGACACTTCTGGCAAAGGCTGTTGCCGGAGAGGCAAACGTGCCATTTTTCTCCATGTCGGGATCAAGCTTCGTGGAGATGTACGTGGGAGTCGGAGCATCGAGAGTCAGAGACCTGTTCAAACAGGCATCTGAGATGGCTCCTTGTATAATATTCATAGACGAGATAGATGCCATAGGCCAGAGCAGAGACAGCGTGAGGGGCGGTGATTCGGAGAGAGAACAGACACTGAACCAGCTTCTTGCCGAGATGGATGGATTTGACACATCCAAGGGAATAGTGATACTGGCTGCAACCAATAGGCCGGAGACACTTGACAAGGCACTCCTGAGACCGGGAAGATTTGACAGAAGAGTAATAGTTGAGAAGCCGGATCTTCAGGGTAGAATAGACACGCTGAAGGTACACTCCAGAAATGTCAAGATGGATGAGACTGTGGATCTCCGTGAGCTTGCGCTTGCCACAGCAGGTGCGGTTGGAGCAGATCTCGCCAACATAATAAATGAGGCGGCGCTCACTGCGGTCAGATCCGGAAGGAGCATGGTTTCACAGGCTGATCTGATTGGTGCGGTGGAGCTTGTATTTGCAGGAAAAGAGAAGAAGGGCAAGTTGCTCGGCGACCAGGAGAAGAAGGTCGTTGCATATCATGAAGTTGGACATGCTCTTCTGGTTGCTCTCCAGAAGCACACTGAGCCTGTTCAGAGAATTACAATAGTTCCTAGAACGATGGGTTCTCTGGGATATGTATGGCAGGTGCCTGAGGAAGAGAAGTATATGGAGACCAAGGCTGAGCTTGAGGCGAACATTGTGACGACCCTCGGTGGAAGAGCTGCAGAGGAATTGAAATTCGAGTCAGTGACCACCGGCGCGGCAAATGATATAGAGCAGGCGACCAAGACAGTGAGAGCGATGATAACCATGTACGGAATGTCAGACAAGTTCGGACTCATGCAGCTTGAGACTGTTCAGGGAAAATATCTCGACAGAAATGCAGTGCTCCAGTGTTCAGACAAGACTGCTGCAAAGGTCGATGAGGAGATTAGGAATCAGCTCAAGAAGGCATATGATGAGGCCAAGAAGCTTCTCTCAGAGCACATGAATGCGTTGGATGCCATCGCACAGTATCTGATAGAGAAGGAGTCGATAACAGGCCAGGAGTTCATGGATATATTCAACAGAGTTGAAAATGCTGAACAAAATGTTGAACAGGAATAAAATTAAAACAATAATAAGATCAAAAAAAGAGAAGCCGGGGCTGGCAAAAAGCTCCGGCTTCTCTTTTTTCTATATCTGCTTTAGATTATATCTGCTGAAGATCGTCCAGGGTCTTGCCGTATGCCGGTAAAAACTCGCACACGAAGTCGTTTACCTCAGGATAAGTCTCAGCCATCTGTGACACGGAATTCATGATCGTACCCATGGCACTGGAGAACTCGGTATTTCCCGATCCTGTCTCCTCCATGCATTTGATCAGGGCGGACAGCTTGTCAGCCGCCTTGACGAGCTTCCAGAGATATACATCGTTCTCGTCGTCGGCATCCTTAAAAAATATCGGTTCATAGGCTGGTCTGAGATCGCCCGGCAGCTTGTCAAGAAGTGTGTGGCATGCAATATCTTCCACATCCTTGAAGGCTGTCTTGATATCATCGTTGTAGTATTTCACCGGGGTCGGCATGTCGCCGGTGATGATCTCCGATGCATCGTGATAGAGACCTATGAGTGCAGCTCTCTCGGCGTTCAGAGTCTTGCCGTAGCGTACATTGCCGATGGTTGCCAGTGCGTGGGCTATCATGCTCACCTCCAGGCAGTGCTCACACAGATTCTCCTCGCGGTTGTTCCTCATGAGTGCCCATCTGTCAATATATTTCATTCGTGATATAAGTGCAAAAAAGTTGTATTCCATCATAAAATCCTCGTTACTTCTGTTTATCGTTGTGGAAAAAGTTATATACCGCAGTGGCTGCAGTCTTGTTCATTCCCTGCGGGATCTCGAGATCAGCAATGCTGGCGGCACGGATCTTGTCTATGTCCTTGAAGTATGCCAGAAGAGCCTTTCTCCTTGCCGGACCGATGCCCTCAATATCGTCCAGAACTGAGTGAATCTGGGATTTGCTTCTGAGACTTCTGTGGTACTCGATTGCAAATCTGTGGGCCTCATCCTGAAGTCTTGTTATCATGTTGAAGGCCTGTGTATTTGCAGGGAAATCTATCTCCTTGTTGTTGTAATAGAGTCCTCTGGTTCTGTGGTGGTCATCCTTTACCATTCCGCATACCGGGATGTTGAGACCAAGCTCGTCAAGAACCTCCAGAGCTATGTTGACCTGACCCCGGCCGCCATCCATCATGAGTACATCAGGGTAGATATTAAACCGCTCGTCTGTGAACCTTCTTGTGAGTACCTCCCTCATGCTTGCGTAGTCATCCGGCCCGTCTATGGTCCTGAGCTTGAACTTTCTGTAGTCATTCTTCTTGGCGCGTCCGTTTTCAAATACCACCATGGATGCCACGGAGTGATAGCCGCTTATATGCGATATATCAAATGCTTCAAGGCGTCTTGCGGATGAAACTCCGATAAGCTGTGCCAGCTCATTTGCTGCACCCTCAGTGCGCTCCTTTTCACGCTTGAGCTTGTCGGCATCCTGGTTCATGACCAGAAAAGCATTGTCCTTTGCCAGCTTGAGAAGCTTCTGCTTGTCTCCCTTCTGGGGAACAATGATGTGTACCTGACTTCCCCGGCGGGCGCTCAGATATTCCTCGATGACCTTGTAGTCCTCGATCTGCTGCTCGATAATGATCTCCTTTGGCAGATATGGAGTGGAAGCGTAGTATTGCTTGAGAAAAGACTCCATGATCGTGCTGTAAGCCTCAGCATTTACGCCGCTCATGTGGTAGTGTTCCCTGCCAATCATCTTGCCGGATCTTATGAAGAATATGGATATGACACACTCATTTCCAAGATCGGTGGCCATGGCGATCACATCCCTGTCGTCTGCGCTTGTGTCACCGACTCTCTGGGTGGACTCAATGTGATGGATGCTCTTTATCAGATCCCTGATCTCGGCGGCCTGTTCAAATTCCATATCCTCGGCCAGCTCCTTCATCTGCTTTTCGAGATCCCTGATCACATGACCGTGGTTGCCGTTCAGAAAGCTTATGGCATCCTGGACATTTTTGTTGTAATCCTCCTTGGAGATATATCCCTGACAGGGCGCCATGCACTGCTTTATCTGGTGATACAGGCAGGGCCTTTCAAGGCCCATATCCCTTGGCAGAACCTTGTTGCAGCTCCTGAGGTGATACAGCTTTTTCAGCAGCTCTATGATATCCTTCACCGCTTTGGAATTGGTGTATGGGCCGAAATATTTGGAGTGATCCCGTTTCATCTGATGGCTGTACAGTATGCGCGGGTAATCCTCCTCCACAGTAATGCGGATATAGGGATAACCCTTGTCATCCGTGAGCATGGTGTTGTAATGCGGTCTGTGCTCCTTTATAAGGTTGCACTCTAGAACGAGAGCCTCGATCTCTGAACCGCAGACAATATATTCAAACCATGCAATATGGGATACCATCTTCTGAATCTTCGGGGATTTCTTGTAGCCGGTCTGGAAATACTGATGTACTCTGTTGTACAGATCTATGGCTTTTCCTACATATATAATATGATCCCCCGAATCGTGCATGAGATATACTCCTGGGACATGGGGGAGCTTCTTAAGTTCTTCTTCAAAATCAAACATGTCATTCACCTCAAAAATCTTAGATAAGTATATCACTATACTTACTATCATGTCATTCTTTCATCAGAAAATTTGAAAAATAAAAAAGGATTTTGAGAAAAAACGGAGAATAATAAAAATGTGTGGTAAGAAATATTGATCATGTGATAGGAGAGATTCTATGACGATACGGGAACAGCAGGAAAAAAGGGAGCACGAAGTGCTCAGCAGATATGCGGCGTTCAGTGATCAGTCCACAGGACGTGACAGACCGGAGGAGCAGTGCGACCTCAGAACGGTCTACCAGAGAGACAGGGACAGGATACTCCACTGCAAGGCGTTCAGGAGACTTAAGCATAAGACTCAGGTATTTCTGTCGCCGGGTGATGATCACTACAGGACCAGACTGACCCATACTCTGGAGGTGTCGCAGATAGCAAGGACGATAGCCAGATCACTCAGGCTTAACGAGGATCTGACGGAGGCGATAGCGCTGGGACATGACCTGGGACATACGCCATTTGGACATGTCGGTGAGCGGACACTTGCGGCCTGCGCGGGCAATAATTTCAGCCACAATGTTCAGAGCGTAAGGGTTGTGGAACGTCTTGAGAACCGTGGTGAGGGACTTAATCTCACCTGGGAGGTCCGGGACGGAATGCTAAACCATAAGACATCATGCACTCCGCATACGCTGGAGGGACAGTGTGTGAGACTGGCGGACAAGATAGCGTACGTCAATCATGATATAGATGATGCGATAAGGGGTAACATATTGAAGGAGGAGGATCTTCCGACCAATATCACCGACATTCTCGGGAAGAATACCCGCACCAGACTGAACTGTCTCATACATGATGTGATAAATACGAGTCAGGACAAGGATTATGTCGGTATGTCGGCGGAGATCGGGGATGCTCTGGGGAAGCTGAGAACATACATGTTCAGATATCTCTACACTAACCCGATAGCCAAGAGCGAGGAGCTCAAGGCCGACAAGATGCTGAGGATATTGTATGAATACTTCATTGAGGACGCCAGCAGGCTGACAAATGAATGTGTTGAGATGATATATATGGGAGAGGATCCCAAGACAGTCGTGTGCGACTACATAGCTGGTATGACAGACAATTATGCGATAGAGACATTTAAGAGTATATATATACCGAAGTCCTGGAAGGTCTGAGCATACCTGACAAACAGGAGGAATCGAATTGTATTATTCGGATGACGTGATAAATGAAGTCTTGTCAAGAAATGATATAGTGGATGTTATCGGAAGCTACGCAAGCCTTAAGAAGAAGGGCGCGAATTACGAGGCATGCTGTCCGTTCCACCATGAGAAGACTCCGTCATTTAAGGTCAACAGGGAAAAACAGATGTATCACTGCTTCGGCTGCGGAGTCGGTGGCAACGTGTTTACATTTGTCATGGAATATGAGAACCTCAATTTCCCGGAGGCGGTGGAGAGGCTTGCGGAGAGGGCTGGAGTACAGCTCCCTGAGAAGTCCATGAACGCCCAGGAGAGGTCGAGGGAGCAGTATAAGATAACGCTCAGGGAGATGAACAAGACTGCGGCTGCATATTTTCATTATATATTGAAGCACAGCCAGCATGGTGAGAAGGCTTATGAGTATTTTCACGAGACAAGAGGTCTCTCTGATGAGACGATAAATAAATTTGCGCTTGGATATTCAGATATATACAGGGATGATCTGTACAGGTATCTGAAGAGCAAGGGATATACAGATGATCAGATGAAGGGCTCGGGACTTGTTGAGATCAGCGAGAAGGAAGGCGGTGTGGACAAGTTCTGGAACAGAGCCATGATCCCGATACTGGATATAAACGGCAAGGTCATCGCATTTGGCGGACGAGTCATGGGCGATGGAAAACCGAAATATATAAATACCAGTGATACTGCGGTGTTCGACAAGAGCCATACGCTGTTTGCCATGAACATAGCAAGGCGGAGCAGGAGAAAAGGATTTATATGCTGTGAGGGATATATGGATGTCATCTCCATGCATCAGGCAGGATTTGACAATGCCGTGGCATCCCTTGGAACGGCATTTACATTTGGACATGCTGGGATAATAAAGAGATATGCCGATGAGGTTTATCTGGCGTACGACAGTGACGGCGCAGGCGTGGAGGCGACGAAGAAGGTCATAGCAATTCTCCGGGAGGTCGGAGTCGGCGCAAGGGTCATCAATATGAGACCGTACAAGGATCCCGATGAGTTCATACAGAACCTTGGAAGCGAGGCATTTGAGGAGGGGATAAAGAAAGCTGAGAGCGGAATGATGTTCCTTGCAAGGATATATTCTGAGGAATATGACCAGAGCGATCCGGGTGAGCTGACCAAGTTCCAGAACCAGATAGCGAGGGAACTGGCATATATTGAGGACGACCTGGAGAGAAATAATTATGTCGATGCCATAGCGAGGAAATATGTGATCGACAAGGATGCCCTTGCCGCGAAGGTACATGCCTACGGTGTTGCGGGCACGGCAAAGCCGGAGATAGTGGAGCGGGAGACCCGCAGACTCCAGGAACAGCAGGGCTATGAAGAGTTCCCGGGAGACCAGAGCGCGGGAGCTCCGGGAAGACCTGAGACAAAGGATAATAAGACCGCCAAGCTGCTGCTCACATGGCTTGTGAACCGGCCGGAGCTGTTTGCCAGACTTGACGGCGTGGTGAGTGAGGCGGACTTTGAGCCGGGAATATACCGGACCGTAGCGGACAAGCTGTACTCACAGTACAGGGAGAAGCACAAGGTTGAGCCCGCTGTGGTTGTGAACACATTCCAGGATGTGGAGGAACAGAGACTGGTGGCAGGCATGCTCCAGACAGATCTGGCGATAGACATGACCGAGGAGGAGATTGGCAATGCCATAACCGAGGTCGTGAAAAAGATAAAGCTTGCCAGCATAAAAAAGCAGCTTGAGAGCGAGAATGACATGATGAAGGTTCAGCAGCTCATCAAGGACAGGAAAAAGATAGAAAAGTTTAAAGTTATTTTATAAGAAATAAACAATACATTATGTGGAGGAAAGATATGAGTACAATGGATGCGATCAATTCAAATGAAGACAAGTATATGATCAAGGTGAGTGAGGACGATGCGATCAACGCAAAGTTCAACACAAAGCTTCAGGAATTGCTTGACATAGCTCACAGCAAGAAGAACGTTATAGAGGACACAGAGCTCATCAAGCATTTTAACGATCTCAAGGAGGTTGCCCTTGATCTGGATACCATGCAGAAGATCTTCAATTTCCTTGAAAAGAACGGTGTGGACATACTTCAGATAACAGATGACGATGAGGAGGAGCCAACACTTGACGAGGACGTGATCGCTGAGGGCGAGGATGTTGAGAAGATAGATTTCACAGATACAGGTGATATATCAAGCACAACACAGGATCCTGTCAAGATGTACCTGAAGGATATAGGAAAGGTGCCTCTGCTCAGCGCGGAGGAGGAGATAGAGCTTGCCAAGAGAATGGAGGCAGGCGATGAGATGGCAAAGAAGAAGCTTGCTGAGTCCAACCTCAGACTTGTTGTAAGTATAGCCAAGAGATATGTTGGACGTGGAATGTTATTCCTCGATCTAATACAGGAGGGTAACCTCGGTCTGCTCAAGGCCGTGGAGAAGTTTGATTACAGAAAGGGTTACAAGTTCTCAACATATGCGACATGGTGGATCAGACAGGCCATCACAAGGGCCATCGCAGATCAGGCGAGAACCATAAGAATCCCGGTTCATATGGTTGAGACCATCAACAAGGTTACCAGAGTGAGCAGAGATCTGCTTCAGAAGCTCGGCAGAGAGCCGCTTCCAGAGGAAGTCGGAGAGGTTATGGGACTTCCAAAGGAGAGAGTTCAGGAGATCATGAAGATCGCACAGGAGCCTGTATCACTGGAGACTCCTATCGGTGAGGAGGAGGACAGCCATCTTGGAGATTTCATACAGGATGAGAGTATCCCTACACCTGTTGAGGCGACAAACCAGACACTGCTGCACGAGCAGCTCGACGAGGTAGTCAGCACACTTACAGAGAGAGAGCAGAGAGTTATAAAGCTCAGATTTGGATGGGATGACGGAAGACCAAGAACCCTTGAGGAAGTCGGCAAGGAGTTCAATGTCACAAGAGAGCGTATCAGACAGATCGAGGCAAAGGCGCTCAGAAAGCTGAGACATCCTAACAGAAGCAGAAAGCTCAAGGATTTCCTGTATAACTAGCAGAGAGGACCGCGCGATCTGGCATGGATGGTGCGAGGATAATAATTATGAAAGATATAGAATTGTCACTTCGTATGAAGACTGTTGCCGACATGGTAAAGCCCGGCGGCAGAGTGTGTGATATTGGATGCGACCATGCATTTGTGTCCATATACCTTGTGGCAAATGGCATATCGGACCGGGTCATAGCATCAGATGTTAGAACCGGTCCGTGTGCTATAGCCAGGGATAATATAGCCAGATGGAATATGACAGACCGTATTGATCTGAGACTCGGAAACGGACTTGCAACCATCTCTCCGGGTGAGGTGGATTCCATCATAATAGCCGGCATGGGAGGAATCCTCATAACGGATATACTTGAAGCCGGCATGGATGTGGTACAGTCAGCCGGTCAGCTCGTGTTGCAGCCCCAGTCGGAGACAGAGCATTTGAGAAGGTACATCGCAGAGAATGGCTGGAAGATCACAGAGGAAAAAATGCTGATAGATGCTGGCAAATACTACGTTGTACTGAACGTGGATGTGACAGCACAGGATTTTGGTAATAAGTCAGCCATGGATGAAGTATATTATAAATACGGATATTACCTCATACATAATCATGACAAGATCCTCGGAGAGTATCTGAGGGATAAGCTTGATTCGACCGGAAAAGTCCTTGATGGACTGAAGAAGGCGGATACGGTCAATGCCAGACGGCGTGCCGGTGAGCTCACACATGAAAAGGAATGCATGGAAGAGGCATTGAGACTTATATCGGATATGGAGTAGATATTTATATGGGTGATGAGCAGAGAAGTATAACATCATTAAAGACAACTGCAAAGGAGTGGGCGAGGAAAGTCGGTATCGATTCGATCGACAGGCTGAACGAGATGATCGATTCAGGAAAGGGACTGGAGCTCATACTGGTATGCGAGGCTATGCAGAGTAACTGCATGTATGAGATAGCCAGAAAAGTTTCCGAACAGAAGCGCAGGATAATACTGATATCCGGGCCGAGCTCGGCGGGCAAGACAACACTTTCCCACAGACTCAGTATCCAGCTTCGTGCCATGGGACTCAGACCACATGCGATAGCTGCGGATAACTATTTTGTGAACCGTGAAGACAATCCTAAGGATGAGAATGGCAACTATGATTTCGAGTGCCTGGAGGCCATGGATCTTGAAACACTTAATAGGGATATGACAAGGCTGTTGGACGGTGAAGAGATAGAGCTTCCGGTTTTCAACTTCAAGACCGGAGTGAGGGAATATCATGGGGACCTTCTCAAAATAGGTGAAAATGATGTTATCATTATGGAAGGAATCCATTCGCTTAACCCGAAGATGACATACGGACTGGCGGATGAAGACAAGTACAAGATATACATAAGTCCCCTTAATCAGTTGTACGTTGAAGGTGAGGACGGCGAGCCGGCAAAGGTTTCAACCATAGACAGCAGACTGCTCAGGAGAATAGTCAGAGACAGCAGGACCAGAGGGAACGATGTGGAGAAGACACTTTCCATGTGGAGCTCAGTCAGAAGGGGAGAGGAGAAATATATCTTCCCATATGAGAGCGAGGCTGATGAGATGTTTAACTCGGGACTGTTGTACGAATATACCGCCATACGGCGTGAGGCGAGACCATTGCTGCTCGGGGTAGATGAGACTTCAGAGCATTACCAGGATGCGGCGAGACTTCTGCATCTGATAGATATGTTCCACGACATAGACACAGAATACATACCAGCAAATTCCATACTCAGAGAATTTATAGGTGGCGGATGCTTCAGGATATGATGAAGGTTCACACAAGGATAAAGAATAACCAACAATACAAAAATACGGCACAGAGGCAAAACAAATGTCTCCGTGCCGTATTTTTTGTTCAAAATATAAGAAAAATACTATGAAAGGGAATGAGTTGGACTGTAAGCCGGGTTATGTCGAGAGTGATCATCTATCTAGGATTTATGTTACCATAAAACTCAAGCAACCTACCTGGAATGCAGCGGGCAACTGTATCATTCCACAAGCTCCTTTGCAGAAGCTATATTTGGTCTTGCTTCGGATGGGGTTTACAGAGCCTGTCATGTTACCATGGCAGCGGTGAGCTCTTACCTCGCCTTTCCACCCTTACCATACGAATATGGCGGTATATTTCTGTTGCACTGGCCTGGGAGTCGCCTCCACCGGACGTTATCCGGCATCCTGCCCTGTGAAGCCCGGACTTTCCTCACCTGCAAAAATGCAGCCGCGATCACTTATCCAACTCATATAATCTTATAACAAATCACCGGCAAAAAGTAAAGTGAAAATAATCAAAAAACAACGAATGTAGTTTTTAAAACTACTTAACACAGTTAAGAATGCTTGATGTGGATTGCGATTCATGATATAATCTATAGCAAAGACGAGCAGACTAATATATGACTTCAGGCATATGGCGCACATAGCGCTGGAAAGGACTAACAATGGAAGATGTATATTTAACTAATAGAGATTATGTGAAGATAAAGAATCTGAATCTGGTGAGCTACGGTGGCAATCAGAACTGGTCAAAGTCAAAGAAGATGCAGAAGGTCGGATGTGGTGTTATAGCCATGGCAGACCTCACGATGTATCTTGCTGAGCAGAATCCGAATATGATGACCGATGCCATCCGAAAGATCAACAAGCCAAAAGGCTTATACAACAAGCATGACTATCTTGAGTATGTGAGATTTTTCTATGTGCACTACGTGATACTTCTCATGCACAAGGGTATGCTGGGAATAGCACTCAAGCATACGATGAACAGATATTTCATGCTGAACGACATAGGGCTCAAGGCAAAGTGGAAGATGATGCAGTCCGATGAATCGATGCTGAGAGATATAAGACATCTCATAAGAAAGAATAAGCCGGTCATACTGGCCATAGGACCTAACAGATACAATCCATTTGGCAAGAAGGGTATCAGCCTTTATGTGGACAAGGACGGTGAGCTGAAGAGCTCCATCAGGGAGAATGTCCACTCACATTATGTGACTGTTACAGGAGTGTGCACCATAAAAGGAAGAGAATATCTTGTTGTATCTTCATGGGGAAAGAAGTATTATATAGACTATAAGGAATACAGGAATTACGTGAATAACGTCGGTGACAAGTTCACGAGCGGGATATTATATATCCAGGGATTATTATAAGATTTTACACCAGGAGGACATTGTATGAACGCAGTAGAATGTATCAAGACCAGAAGAAGTGTGAGAAAGTTTACAGATGAGATGGTGAGTGTTGACACAGTCAGAGAGATTGTTGAGCTGGCGTCATATGCGCCATCATGGAAGAATACACAGGTTATCAGATATACACTTGTGGAGGATCCGGAGATCATCGCTAAGATAGCTGCAGAGGGCGTTATGGATTTCCCTCTCAACCAGAAGACAGTCAGCAGAGCGAAGCAGCTCATGATAGTCACCAAGAAGGACGGAATATGTGGCTATGAGAAGTCAGGAGAGTTCAGCACAAGCAAGGGCAGCGAGTGGGAGATGTTCGATGCCGGTATAGCAACTCAGACATTCTGTCTTGCCGCTCATGATAAGGGCGTTGGAACAGTCATACTCGGAATATTTGACGATGCAAAGGTAGGAGAGATAGTTGGTATTCCTGATGGACAGACCGTTGCCGCAGTTGTGGCTATGGGTTATCCTGCATTTGCACCGGAGATGCCGCCTAGAAAGTCAGTGGACGACCTTCTCACAGTGAAGTAGATCACAGAACGGTACAATTACATATAAAAAGAAATTGATGTAAGCTGCACTTTAGTATACACTAAGTGCAGCTTTTTTTAATAAGGAGGCAACATGACAGACAGGATTTCTTCAAAGGCTGATGTTCTTAAGAGCCTGTATGGAAAATTGAAGTATTCGAGAGTGGAAAAGCTGAAGATAGTAACCGGAGCTGAGCTTGATGCCGATTCATATGGACTTGCGGCGGAGATAGCAGAAGAATTTGCCGGAGGGTATATCGTGGTCAGAAGCTCGTCCTCAAATGAAGACGGACTCAACACTTCGAATGCCGGTCACTATGAGAGTATTCTGGGAGTGGACCCTTCAGACGGAGAGGCGGTAGTAAGGGCAGTCAGGGAAGTGCTGGATTCATATAAATGTGATCTGGACGATGTGTCCGGCGAACAGGTTCTCATACAGAGACAGATCACGAATATCAGCTACAGCGGCGTTATATTTTCAAGGGAGATCAAGAAGGACAGGCCATATTATACGATAACCTACGATGATTCATCCACAGACGCGGTTACAAGCGGAAGGGGAGGAAAGACGGTATACATAATCAGGAATGTGGACTGTGATGAGCTGCCGGCGAACTGGGCTGCGCTCATCAGATCCATGCGTGAGCTGGAGGAGATGCACCCTGAATATCCACTGGATGTGGAGTTCGCAATAGATGAGGGCAATACAGTCACGATATTTCAGATGAGACCTCTTGCAGCCAGCATCAATGGTGTTCACTCCGATGTCGATGACGAAGAGGTGTTCAGGACTGTTTTGGAGGCTGAGGATACATACAGGGAGATCAGCAGCCTGGTTGGGGACAGGAACACCATATTGTCGGATATGGCATTCTGGAATCCTGCGGAGATCATAGGTGAAAATCCCCATCCGCTTGACTATTCCCTGTACAGGGAGATCATCACGTCTGCGGCATGGAATCAGGGACTCAGCTACATTGGTTACAGAGAGGTGGATGGAGACCTCATGTATAAGCTTGGCAACAAGCCGTACATATCTCTTAAGAAGTCGTTCCTGGGGCTGATGCCGGATGAACTGGATGACAGGCTGGAGGCGAAGCTTCTGAAGTATTACGATAAAAAGCTTATAGATGATCCGACCGCCCATGACAAGATAGAATTTGAGATAGCATTTTCCGAATATGACTTCTCGACGGAGGACAAGCTGGGGACACTGACGGAAGCCGGGTTCACCAGGGAGGAGATTGCGGACCTCTCGGATTCGCTGTTCAATCTGACAAACAATGCGATATGCAATTTCAATAGAAACAGGATGAAGGATCTCAGGGCTCTTAACGGCCTTCGTGTCCACCGTGAGAATACGAGAAGCAACTGGCTTATGGCGCACAATGATGTGGTAACGCTGATACAGTATTTTGTACAGCTCATAGAGAGCATAAAGCATTACGGAACCCCGAAATTTGCGCGACAGGCGAGACTGGCATTCATATCGAAGGCGATTAGCAGATCCCTTGTGTACAGAGGATATTTTACGGACAAAGAGATAGACGATTTTATGATGTCGATATATACTGTTGCGTCGGAGTACGATTCTGACTTTCAGGATCTGGTGGACGGCAGGATAACAAGAGGTACATTTGATGAAAAATATGGACATCTGCGTTCAGGCACATACGACATAACCTGCGAGACATACGCCCAGCGCGAGTTCGACCTGTCCAAGGGAAGCGCTGCTGCGAGAAAGCAGAGGCAGACCATAGAGGAGCTTAAGCATAATCCTCTGGATTCGGTTAAGCTCATGGAGGCACTTGAGGATATAGGCTTTTATGTGGACCTCAGGGAATTTCTGGATTTCCTCAAGGATTCCATGGAGGAGAGGGAATTCTTCAAGTTCGAGTTCACCAAGACATTAAGCCTTGCCATAGACATACTTATAGATATAGGCGATAAACTTGGCATAAGCAAGGAAGACATGGCATATCTTGAGGTGCCGGATATTCAGCTTATGGTGAACAGACCTGCGGAATTCACAGGCGATATATGGAGAAAGATCATAGATCAGAACAAAAAGAAATTCCAGAGGGCGTCCATGCTTATACTGCCGGATGTCATATATGATCCGTTGCAGTTAAAATGCATAGAGATATGGGAGGCCAGACCTAACTTCATAACATCTGAATGCGTCACGGGTGACATTCTCCTGCTTGAAAATTATGAGAATGAGGATCACGAGGATGTGGCTGACGTTCAGGATAAGATAGTAGTTCTCCCGAAGGCGGATCCGGGATACGACTGGATATTTGCAAAGGGGATAAAAGGATTTATAACGAAATACGGCGGAGTTGCATCCCACATGGCGATAAGGTGTGCGGAGTTCAACATCCCGGCGGCAATAGGCTGCGGAGACTGCATATACAGTTTCGTGGAAAAACAGCAGACGGTGACGCTCGACTGTGCACACGGTAAGATAACAAAGGGGGTATAGGTTTTATGTTACATGCACTTATAACACAGCGGGAAGGACACAATATGTATGGAAAATATACGGACGTTCTCGAGGCTGCTTATGTGGAGTTCTATGAGAGCCTTGGAATAAGACTCAGACCGGTATCCAACTTTACAAAAAACTTTGATGAGATAGTGGATGAACAGTTTGATCTCCTGATAGTGACAGGGGGCGGAACGCTCCATCCGAGACATTATGTGGAGCCGCACAATGCAGAGCTGCAGCCGCACCGTGATGCGCTAGAGGAGCAGCTCATAATGTACTGCGTCCAGAATGAGATCCCAGTGATAGGCGTGTGCAGGGGAATGCAGCACATAAATGCGCTGTTTGGCGGTAAGATAAGTTATTCCGCGCGCTTTAAGGTGCCAAGACCCAGAGGCACAGACCACATGGCAAGGATAGTCAAGACGGACAGATATATCAAGGTAAACAACTTCCACAGCGACTGTGTCTATCTGGAAAATCTGTCGACGATGTTCTATCCGATAGTGGTCGATGAGGAGAATGAATCTGTCGAGGCATTTGTATCACCGACGATGAGCATACTTGCCTTCCAGTGGCATCCTGAGCGTATATTTGAGAGCGAGGAAGGACGGCTTTTTACAAGACATCTTATACAGGATTTCCTTGGGCTTCCGAGAGATGATGTGAAACCGGCGATAGATTAACGTTGAAATGCCATATGAAAGATGCTAAAATAAACTAGCGTATACTTATGAGATAGAAAAGTTGCGATGGAGGCACTATTATGGAGAACGGAAAAGCTAAACAGCTTTTAGATAGAATACAGGATATAGTTGGAGATGGACAGAACGTTCCATTTGCAGCAGGTAAGGTACTGGTCAACAAGGAAGAGGTTCTTGAGATCGTTGAGGAGCTCAAGACTACTATAGATCTGGAACTCAAGGCATATCATGAGATCACAGACAAGAGAAGCAAGATCATCAAGGAGGCAGAGCAGGAGGCCGATGAGATCATCGCAGAGGCCGAGGAGACCGCATCCAGGATCAGGCTTACAAAGCCAAGCCCGCTCTTTGTGGACCGCAATGTCAAGAGCCTTGGCAAGCAGGACAGGCAGGCGCTCAGAACGGCCAACGAGATATATGCGGCATCTATCATTTATACAAATGAGATGCTGATGGAGATCAACGAGACCGTGAACCAGGCATATAATATGATAAGCATGGAGAGCGACAGAGTCCTTGATTCTCTGAGAAAGAAATCTGAGATCATTGAGAACAACAAGAAGGAGCTCATGGAAGGTCTCATGGATATGAAGAAGCAGGAGCGCTATGCCGATATACTGGAGATCAGCCAGCTTCTGGCGAATGAGCTGTATTATGAGAAGAACAAAGCCAAGGATGAGGAGCACAAGGATAAGAACGGTGAGCCGGAGATGGTTCAGTGGGAGTTCGATTTTGAAGATAAGAAGGAGCCTGAACCGATCCGAGTGAAGGCATCCAGGGAACCGGTCAAGAGTGTCCAGAGGGAGACTGACGATGCGGATTCTTCGATACATGTCATAAAAGACAGTGATCATGACGATAAGATGAGACGCTTTGGAGACAGAACACCGGTGAGACTTGAGGAGTCGATAACGGATGCGAGTGCCAAGGGAAGCGACTCAGACAAGAACGGCAGACCTGATTTCAGAATAGGCGGACGTATATCCGATGCCTATGATGACGTGGATGACGGAGTCGTATAAAAGTTTCGTGCAACATGCAGGGGACGCGCTAGTTTTGAATATTAAAGCCTGATAAGTTGGCGGCTGATACTTTACAGGGGGTAACGTGTCGAATAGCACATTATATGATGCAGCAACACAGCATGCATGGCATTGCGCCGGAGCATGGGAGATCATATAATGGTGGTGTCGTCGACAGGAGGCAACATTTAATATTATATACAAATAAATCAACCTAAAACGCGGAGGTAAAAAGTTATGGGAATTTTAAAGAGATTTAAGGACATTATGTCATCAAACATCAATGCACTTCTTGACAAGGCAGAGGATCCTGAGAAGATGATAGATCAGTACCTCAGAGACCTTCAGGAGGATCTCAGAAAGGTTAAGTCAGAGACTGCAACTGTTATGGCAGAGGAGCAGAGATGCAAGAGACAGCTTGATGAGTGTGACGCAGAGATCGCAAAGATGCAGACATATGCAGAGAAGGCACTTGTAGCAGGTAACGAGGGCGATGCAATGAAGTTCCTCGAGAAGAAGAACCAGCTCACGCAGAAGCAGGTAGCTCTTCAGCAGGCATATGATGCAGCAGCAGCTAACGCAGCCAAGATGAGACAGATGCATGACAAGCTCACAAAGGATGTCAGCGATCTCAATGCAAGAAAAGAGACTATCAAGGCAAAGGTTCAGGTTGCTAAGACTCAGGAGCGTATGAACAAGATGATGAGCGGTATCGGCGATTCATCAGCTTCACTTGATGCATTTTCAAGAATGGAAGCAAAGGCAGACGCTATGCTTGACAAGGCAAATGCAATGAGCGAGCTCAATTCATCAAGCGCAGATTCAATAGATGATCTTGCAAGCAAGTATGATGCAGCTCCAAATGCAGACGTTCAGGATGAGCTTGCAGCACTTAAGGCAAAGATGGGATTATAATATTCCAAACATATTGCAGAACAGAGAGGAGTGCACTACATGGGTTTATTTTCAAATCAGTTTGCTAATGTTGTAGAATGGGAAGAGTACAGAGATGACGTCATCTTCTGGAAGTGGACAAATAGAGAGATCAAGAAGGATTCAAAGCTTATAATCAAACCGGGACAGGATGCTATATTCCTTTATAACGGAGCGGTTGAAGGTATATTTACCGAGTCTGGAAACTACACTATTGATTCACAGATCATACCATTCCTTTCAACACTCAAGGGATTTAAGTTCGGATTCAATTCAGGACTTCGCGCAGAGGTTCTGTTTGTGAATACAAAAGAGTTTACATGTAACTGGGGAACCAGTTCGCCGATCAGACTTCAGGCACCGGGACTTCCGGGCGGACTTCCTGTGAGATCAAATGGTAAATTCTCATTCAAGATAGACGATTATAATGTTCTAATAGAGAAGGTTGCAGGTATAAAGCAACAGTTCACAGTCGATGACATAAGAGACAGGATAAGGGGTATCCTGGACGGACTGCTGATGAAGTGGATCACAAAGGTTGGCGGAGACGTATTCAATCTTATGGCCAATTCCGTTGATATAGCTAAGGGTATCAAGGAAGATCTGGACATGGAACTCTTGGGAATCGGACTTACGATAACTGATTTCAGAATAAGCGAGTTTACATATCCTGAGAATATACAGAAGCGTGCTGATCAGGCTGCTGAGTATTCTATGATAGGGGATATGAACAGATTCCAGCAGGTGAATATGGTTGATTCCATGGCAAGGGGTGGCCGTACAGGAACAGCCGGAAGCAATGCAACGGATATGGCAAATGCCATGGTAGGAATGCAGATGGGAATGGCTATGGCAGGTCAGATGGCCGGAGCTATGAACCAGATGAACAATGCAGCAACGCAGGCAGCGGGAACCGGAACAGCCCCAAAGTTCTGTCCTAACTGTGGACAGCCAACTAACGGTGCGAAGTTCTGTGGCAACTGTGGAACGAAGCTGATCTAAAGACAAATACATTATAATTGAATAATGATATTTTCAAATAAACGCTGTTATGATATACTAGGCAGATGGAATAAAACATATGTTTGGTATATATAACGGCGTTTTTTACGTCACAGGATACAGGAGGAATTATGGCAGGACTTAACGATATGCAGGAACAGGCCTGTGAGCATGTGGATGGGCCACTGCTCATACTTGCGGGAGCAGGAAGCGGAAAGACCAGGGTTATCACACACAGGGTAGCCTATCTCATGGAGCACGAAGGAGTTAATCCTCTGAACATACTGGCGATCACATTCACCAACAAGGCGGCCCGTGAGATGCGAGAGAGAGTTGATCTGATAGTTGGGGACGGAGCTGACAGGGTATGGGTCAGCACATTTCATTCGCTGTGTGTGAGGATACTCAGAAGATGTGCTGATAAGATCGGCTATGGCAAGAACTTTGATATATATGATTCGGATGACCAGAAGAGTACGGTGAAGAGTATACTCAAGGATTTTCAGATAGACCCGAAGAGGTATCCCGAGAAGATGTTCATGGCGGAGATATCCAAGGCCAAGGAGAAGTATCTGTCACCTGATGAATTTGCAAAAAAGAATGTTGCAGACTATGCAGGAACAAAGGCTGCAGAGGTGTACACTGAGTATCAGAGTCGTCTTAAGAAGAACAATGCGATGGACTTTGACGATCTTATTTACAAGACGGTGGAGCTGTTCGAGCACAATCCTGATGTCCTTGATACATATCAGAATAGATTCAGATATATCATGGTTGACGAGTATCAGGATACTAATCACATACAGTTCCTGCTGGTCAAGATGCTTGCGAGAAAATACAGGAACCTGTGTGTGGTGGGAGACGATGATCAGTCCATATACAAGTTCAGAGGAGCGAATATAACCAATATCCTGAACTTTGAGAAGGAATATGAGGATGCGAAGGTTATCAAGCTGGAACAGAACTATAGATCCTGTGGCAATATACTTGCCGCAGCGAATGCAGTCATACAGCACAATGCAGGCCGTAAGGATAAGGCTCTGTGGACGGATAAGGATGCCGGTGAGAAGATCTCGTTTGAGCAGTGCGATTCGGAATATGCAGAGGGAGATATGGTGGCGAGCCGTATCAAGACTCTTGTCAGACAGGGAGTGGACTACAGGGATATAGCTATCCTCTACAGGACGAATGCACAGTCCCGTGTGCTCGGAGAGAAGATGGTGTATGCGAACATACCATACAGAGTATATGGCGGCACAAACTTCTATGCCCGAAAGGAGATCAAGGATGTTCTGGCATATCTCAAGGTCATCAACAATTCCACTGACAACCTGTACTTCAGGAGAGTGGTAAATGTTCCGAAGAGAGGTATAGGCGAGGCGAGTCTCAGCAAGGTTGAGTCATTTGCGGATGCGTATGGATTGTCGATGATGGATGCTGCGGCGAGAGCTGACGAGATACCGGGAATGGCTGCCAAGACCTCGGCTAAGATCAGGCAGTTTGCGGAGCTTATCACATCATTCAGGGATATGCTGGCGGATGGTGAGAGCCTTGACTCGGTGTACGACAGGATCCTTGAGGATACGGGTTATGAGTCAGAGCTCATAGCAGAGCACACAGAGGAGGCCATGACTAGGCTTGAGAATATCGATGAACTCCGCAACAAGGTGGTGGAATTCACAGAGGATAATGAGGAGGCAGGGCTCAGCGAGTTCCTGGAGGAGATAGCGCTTGTGTCTGACCTCGATGCCATGTCGGAGGATGACAATCAGGTCAAGCTGATGACTCTCCACAGTGCCAAGGGTCTGGAGTTCCCATACGTATTTATATGCGGAATGGAGGACAGAGTATTTCCTAGTGGAATGGCACTCAACTCAGATGATCCCGATGCTCTTGAGGAGGAGAGACGTCTGTGTTACGTGGGTATAACCAGAGCCATGAAAAAGCTGTACCTGAGTGCGGCGAAGGAACGAATGATGCATGGTAACAGGGTGTACAGCGATGTGTCCAGATTCATAAGAGAGATCCCACCTATGCTGTTTGAGCATGAAGCTGATATGAAGAATATGGCAAAGCGAAGAGAGTCGGAGTCTGTCGACAGATATAACAGAGGTGAAGGACGCAGAGATGCGTATGGAAGTTCATATGGTGATACATATGCCGGCTATGGCGGTGGAAGAACCGCTGGAGCAGCCTCAGGCAGAAGCTATGGACAGAAGAATCCATACAGCAGCTATGCAAAACAGCAGTCATACGGGCAGCCGTCTTCCCAGCCTTCGTTCGGCAAAGCCTTTGTGGTAAACAGTGTTGGCAAGCCGGATTATGCTGTTGGAGACAGAGTCAGACATATTAAGTTTGGTCCGGGTACTGTGGAGGCTTTGGAGAAGGGCGATAAGGATTACGAGGTTACAGTGAATTTCGACAGATGCGGTGTCAGGAAGATGTTTGCTTCGTTTGCAAAGCTCAAAAAATGCGAGTAGTCAATTAAACCGCATGTTAGATTTATTTATAAAATACATATAGAAATAATCAAAACCGTATGCTATAATTTTGGTATGTGTTGGGAGATAATAACTGTATGTTTCTTCTCTCAAATCAATATAATATAATGAAACCCGTTACAGGGTTAAGAAAGGGTGGAATGTAACGATGAAGAGTAGTGACGTAATCTTAGTTAAAGGCGATGCAACAGAAGAGAAGGCAAAGAGCACATTATTTGTGATCTTGGTTATCATTGGTGCCGTTGCTGCTATTGCAGGTATTGCATATGCAGTATATTCATATCTTACACCAGACTTCCTTGATGATTTTGATGATGACTTCGACGATGATTTCGACGATGACTTCTTCGATGATGAGGAAGATACAGATGAGGCAGAGCCAGCAGCAGAAGCAGCCGAGGCGGCAGACGCTGAGTAATTCGTACTGTATTATATAGAAGAATATGGTAGTATAAAGATACGCTCTATCCATTGAGGATAGAGCGTATTTTTTTTGCCATCTACTAAAAAAAATGGAAGATAGGACGAAACGTCATGATAAAAGGTATAAAAAATGCGGATAACAGGAATCGAACCTGCACCCCGAAGGACTAGATCCTAAGTCTAGCGCGTCTGCCAGTTCCGCCATATCCGCTTAATTCTCCGTAAAATAAAAATAGCCCCTCATACCAGAAGGGAAATAGTGAGCCATCGGGGACTCGAACCCCGGACAACTTGATTAAAAGTCAAGTGCTCTACCGCCTGAGCTAATGGCCCATAAGTCTGGACTTTAATAACTGGGCTAGCTGGATTCGAACCAGCGAATGCAGGAGTCAAAGTCCTGTGCCTTACCGCTTGGCGATAGCCCATCATTTTTTCAGATGCTGAACTTATCGCATCAAGGGTGGATACAGGGATTCGAACCCTGGGCCTCCAGAGCCACAATCTGGCGCGC